>R20__coassemble_667_pt1 | contig 23790 bp, 18 predicted proteins | sample R20__metabat2_high_PE_044 | metagenome-assembled genome bin R20 | reverse complement strand
GGATATACTTTTAATATAGACATTATGGTTCATCTTTACGGATATGAATTTATAGATACAGTGATTGATATTTTTAAAGAACATACTGGTTTTACATCAGAGGAATCAAAAGATTACAAAGAATTTTGTAAAAAATATTCAGAATACAAATCTAAGTGGAAAAAGTGATTAAAAATATATATAATAGATTCAGTCAAATGATAGCAATCTGTTTTTTTGCCTTGAATGTTTTAAAGGCAATTCTAAAGATAAATATTGGCACAGACAGACTTCTCTTTAAAAGAAACATAGCTATATTGTGTCTGTACTTTTTGGGGAATAACTTCCTATTGCTGCAGACAGGCAAATGCTCCGCAAGGGAATAAATTTTCTCCTTGCCAGCCCCTAAGTCGTAAGATAATAGAGCATATACCATATCCCTTTTGTGGGAGAGGTCTTAATGCTGAGTGGTATCCGCTGTATTGCAAAAAAACATTCCGTAATATATAATATATATGCCTTTGAACAAAAGACTGCTATAAACTGTATCAGCTTTGTTTGCAGGGTTCTTCAAAGATTTCTTTTGATAAAAGGAGACTTAAAAGATGTACTATTACGGCATAAACGCCCCATTTTATGACCAAATACAGACCGCAGAGGCATGGCGTAAGTATTATGATTTTTGCAACACACTGAACAATTTTAATCCAAATTCCCCTGCAGAAGTGGTAGATATTTGTTTAAAAGCCATGGATTTCAGAATGTCCTGTGATAAATTGCCATGCCATAAGGCAGCTTTTTTTACAAAATTAGCAGCATCGGCTTTTTTTGCCAAATTTTACAGTTTTAAGCATAGCATATATGCTTAAATTAATTCAGAAAGTTGGATAAATTTTATTAGATGTTTGGCGACTGGTCAATTCTGCACACGCGTGTGCAGAATATTACATATTTTTGTCCATAAGCCTTTTTTGCAGTGCCTCCATAGAAATTAAATTTGTCCCATTGCCTAATTAAACAGCAAAGATGCTGAAACAAGTTCAGCAAGCCGGAACTATTTTGCCTATCCCCTTAAATACTCGTATAAGAACAGTGCGAAGGAATTTAAAATCGCTATCTCATTGTTATTGTTTACATAGTTCACCAGCTGTCCTGCAAGGATATTGCTTTGCGATATGTCGTCCTTGCTTTCCGGCATTGAAAAACTGCCCTTGCTTACCAGATTTGCCTTCATGACATTGAGCTTTTTTATGTGTTCCCAGTTTTCCTGTATCTCTTTCTGTTTTGTCTCGTCAGGAAGTTTTAATTCTCCATGTTTGTTTAGGGCGAAACACAGACGGTCAAAATTTTTATAATAGGAATCCCTGCCTGCCATTTGCTTGAATTTTCTGCCTATAAATAATGGGGCAGTATAGTCTTTATAGTCATAATCCGGCAATGGCTTTTTGAAATACCTGAAAGATTCTACCATTGGATAGTTTATGTACAGTTTTCCCTTGTCAGTTTCATTGCAGAAATATTCCAAAAGTTCGGCTATCTGCTCATTCTGTTCCTTTACCGTAAGGCGGTTGGACTTGTCCTGCCTTTTTATGTCATAGTCAAAAAACAGGTAAGTTTCAGAGACCTGGTATGAATATCTTATATTGCTTAATCCGTATGGATTTTCGGGGTGTTTGGCGGCCTCTTCTTTTAAAACGGAAACAATGTCAGCCGCTCCGCCAAGAACATCATATTCCTTCATTTTTTTGTAAAGCGAATATATGTTGTTGCAGTAGCAGATTATTATTTCCTCGGCATTTTTGTTGAAAAACAGATGTTTCAGCGTTTTATAAATGCGGGGTTCATCATCTTTGCCCTCAAATACGAAAAGTATCATTTGCCGAATGTTCCGCCCCTGTACAGTTTTTCCAAGTTATGGCCTTCCCTTATTTCCTTTTCGGTGGCATTATGCACATTTGTTATTTTTTCCTTCGTGCATATAAAATAGCAGTCCGGCCTTAATAGGTCATTTGTGAAAATTGCCGTGTTGTGCGTTGTAAGCAGTGCCTGGCAGTTTAGTTTCTTCAGAAACTCAATTATGAAATAAGACAATTCGTAATGATAATATGCGTCAAACTCGTCTATGCAGACAAAGGACGGCATTTCTGTTTCATTTTTGCAGCAGCCCAGCCATGAGAAAAAAAGCAGAAGGGATTTCATGCCTTGTGATGATGCGGAGGTAAAGTCTAAAAGCTGCTTTCCTATTTTTAGAGCGAGGTGTTCACTGCCATTATGTTTTAAGTGAGTTATTTCATCCTTTATTCCTGCTTCTTTGAAAAAACCTTGTAATTTGCTGAACTGTCCTTGCCTTACAATCTGTTCTGTTATATTTATGTTTGCTATGGGTGAATATCCCACAAAAGACCTGTCCTGCAATGACCAGAAAAGCAGCATTTTGTTTACAAAGGCAAACATTTTTTCAAACAAGATGTTTTCATCAGTTTTTTCAAGAATGCTGTTGCTTTTTACCCATTTCAAGGCGGAAATCTGCAAGGCATTAGGATTTTTGTTAAGTCTTTCTGTTCCCGGCAGATTGACTTCAAGAATAGGCTTTTTTGACTGTCTATCGTACAATATTGCTGTTTTGCCGTCTATTGTAAGTTTTTCAGCAATAATTGTGAAGATATTTGTTTTTTTATACTCATACACTATGTCCTTGCCGTCAAAGCAAAAAACATATTTAAATTCAGCAGGTTTATTATTGCTGTTTGCGTTTAAATAAGAAATATAATCCTTGGTACTGACGAAATTGTCGGTAAGGTTTGCAACAATATCAAAAAGAGCCAGGGCAATGGAAGATTTTCCACTGGCGTTTTTGCCGTACATAACGGAAGTTTTGGATATTCCGTCTTTCACGGCATCTTTGTTGAAAGCATAATTGCCTGTGGCGGAAAAATCTATGGTCACGGGGCTTTCAAAAATTTTGAAATTACTTACGGTAAGTGATTTGAGCATATAAAAACCTTTTCTCCGCATTGTGCCGTAAAAAAATTACGGCAAACCGCTTTTAAGAATATTCTAACTAAAATATATTCAATTTGCAAATGAAATCAATGTATGGCGGATAAAAGACTTTCTTTCTGTAATTGTTGGAGTGCATTGCAAGGCGAGAGGATAGAACAAGGCCAGTGTGATGTAATGTAAAAAGAATCCCCCTGTTTAATATAACTTAATTCGTTTTTAACTCAACACATAATGTTGAGTTAGAATTTTAATAAAAATTAATATTACGACGGGAACCTAATTATTTAACGCATTTTAACTCAACACATCGTGTCGAGTTAGAATTTTAATTTGACATATTGAGTTAAAACAAGTTAAAATCTGAATTATCAAGATAGAAACAGAGGCAAATAAAATGAGAACTATTCCAATGGCTGAAGCAATAGACATAGAGTTTAAAAGCGATAAAAAGTCTTATTCCGATTCTGATTTGATTGATGCGGTAGTGGGAATTGCAAATACTGCCGGTGGGGTGCTATATCTTGGTGTGGAAGATGACGGAACAATTACAGGGGTCAATGAAACACACAAAGACGCTGTAAGAATGACCGCATTGATTGCTAATAAGACAGTTCCGTCTGTTGCCGTCAGAACAGAAATCGTGTCAGAAGAAGAAAAGGAAGTTCTTAAAATAGAAATTCCAAGAAGCCGCAGCATTGTGTCTGCCTCTTCCGGGAAAATACTTCGCCGCCGTCTTAAACTGGATGGTACTCCGGAAGTAGTTCCCATGTATGCGTATGAAATTCCATCAAGATTGTCAGAACTTGGAATGTTGGATTTTTCAGCACAGCCACTGCCGGGAGCGGTATTGAATGACCTTGACCCAAATCAGAGAATCCGGCTAAGAAAAATCATACAGAACAGACAGGGTGGGGAAAAGAAACTTCTTGAACTGCCTGATGATGAACTTGACATCGCGCTCCGGCTTGTTACGGAGAATTCCGGTAAATATGTTCCTACTGTAGCAGGAATGTTGCTGATAGGAAAGGAAGAACGCATATCTGAGTTAATTCCTACGGCGAAAGCCTCATTTCAGGTTATGGACGGCTTGAATGTCCGTATGAATGAAGACAGCTCAAAACCTCTGCTGGAACTTTTTGAGACTTATGAAACTTATCTGAAAGCATGGAATCCAGAACGGGAAACTGAATATGGCCTGTTCAGAATTCCTATACCTGAATTTGACTGGGCTGCTTTTAGAGAAGGTCTTGTTAACGCATTTTGTCACAGGGATTATACAATGCTTGGAAATGTGCGTGTGCTGATTGATGATGAGGGCATGGTTATAAGCAATCCCGGAGGCTTCATTGACGGCGTTAATATTAAGAATCTTCTGACGGTGGAACCGCATGGAAGAAACCCTGCGCTTGCAGATGCCATGAAGAGAATAGGTCTTGCGGAGAGGACAGGCCGGGGAATAGACCGCATTTTTGAGGGTTCAATCATGTTCGGCAGGCCATGGCCGGACTATTCGGAATCTACAAGCAGGACGGTTAAGCTGTTTATACAAAGATCAAAAGCGGATCTGCCATTCGCAAAATTCATCGTTGATGAGCAGAACCGCCGTGGGAAGTCCTTGTCAATTTATAACCTTATGGTCTTGTCCTTGCTCAACAGGGAAAGGAGATGCAGCCTTGAAAGAATAATTGCGTCTACAAATCTAAGTGAAAACAAAGTGAGAAGTACGGTTGAAAATATGGTGGAAGAGGGGCTTGTAGAGGCTTTGGGCAATGGCAGGAACCGTTCTTTTATTCTGGGCAGGAAAATTTACCGTAAGACAAATGAGGCAATAGGGTATGTTCGGCAGACAGATATTGACAGCATCAGATACCGTGAAATGGTAATCAAGCTGGCACAGACGCAAAATGGCATTATCACGAAACAGGATGTAATGAATCTTCTGAAAATATCACCTGTTCAGGCATACCATCTCATAAAAAGTCTTCAAAAAGAAAAGATAATTTCCCTGATAAATGGCGGGAAATATTCCAGGTACAAAATTATTGAAGGATTTAAGGCAGCCTGAAGTTTTTTTCATAAAACCGGGGCATAATTCTTATTATGCCCCGGTTTTAAGTTCCTTTCGTTTTGTCAAAAGGTTTGGAAACACTGAAAAATTAGAATTTTAATCAGAATTAATATCACGGCGAGCAATTAATTGTTTAACGCATTTTAACTCAACACATAATGTTGAGTTAAAATTTTAATTTGACATGTTGAGTTAAAACAAGTTAGGGAAACACAGATAAAGTCAAAGTTTCTTTTTTATGCGTTATAGCAACGACGAGATAAGAAGTATCCTAAACTCCTAACTGCTCACTACCAACTTCTAACTTGAAACGCAGAAAAAGTGCCTTTTTCTGCGTTTCTTTAATATTTCCTCTCGTCCCATTATTGATATAATATACTATGTTGTTTGTTTTGCTAAGACATAAGCGGCGTATACTTATGTCTTGTTGAACAGGAGAAAAAATGTCGTCATTCATACAGTTAGTAAAGATGTTTATATCAGGCAGCGAGGAAAAAGGAATCTGGTTCAGGACAAGGTTCTCCATATTCCTGGCCATTGCCGTCATTATCATTGAAATCATCGTCTACTGCGTATATTGGGATTCCATTCCGGACATGGTAAAATACGACTATGATCTTTCCGGCATATCCCATAATATCTGCGAGAAGGAATGGATATGGGCGAATGTCCTGCTTCAGATGCTCATCTGTACTTTTGTTTTCGTTGTAAAGAAACTCGCATACAGGCTGAAGCGTGTCCGCAGTATTGTCTATGACGGGAACAACAACCTTGTTCCAATTATTGACAGGCGAATTTCAATGTTCGCATGGGAAACGGCAATGCTTTTTGTGACAACGGAGCAGGGCTATATCTTCGCCCTCGTTGACATCGTAAAGGATCGTATGTGTGATGACATTGTGACCGTCGTATTCCTGTTCTGGTTTCTTGTACTTCTTGTTGAATTTCGCTCCGACCTGAAGACATTGAGATCCAGGGTCGCAAATGACAAGGATTCCAAACAGGAAGCCTGACTATACCTGTTGCCATGCTTCTGATTTTACCACTCCCATTATTGATATAATATAATTGACGAATAAAATTTATTTATTTTGCGAAACTAGGAACAATAAAATGGAAAAAGAAGATTTCAAAAGAATAGCCGTCATAGCGGCGGACGCGGCCTCCTCCAAGAAGGCGGAGGATGTCAGGGTTCTGGATCTGTGCGGCAAGTCCGTGATAGCGGAATACATCGTGATGTCCGTGATAGAATCCGGCCCGCAGCTTGAAGCCGTCATGCAGGAAACAGAGGACCGTCTTGAAGAGGAAGGCATGACAATCCTTAACCGCGACGGAATGTTGAGCAAGAAATGGCGTGTTCAGGATTACGGCGGCGTGATAGTACATTCCTTTGACAGGGAGGCGGCTGAATTTTACGATCTGGGTCATGTATACGAGGGTGCTCAGCCTGTGGACTGGCAGTCCGAGATAAAGGCAATGAAGGAAGCTGAAAAGGCTGCCAAGAAGGCGGAAAAGGAAGCCAAGGCCGCGGAAAGAGCCGCCGCAAAGGCCGCAAAAGAGGCAGCGAAAGCCGCCAAGGAAAAGGAAAAAAAGGCAAAAACCAGGAAAACCGCCACCAAAAAACCTGCGACGAAAAAAACAACGGCGAAGAAGAAAACACGCTAAGGCGTGTTTTCAATGAGCATCATCATGAAACTATCAGCATTAGAACAAGAATTGAAACAACAGACAATGCGGATTTTCTCGCTTGGCGAGGAAGCCGTGAGGAATTTCGCACTTACAGTGCCTCCGCCGCACATAAAGGCGGATGCGTCGCTTTCCTGGCCACTTACGGCGGCAAAGCTGCTGCACAAGCCGCCTATCAAGATTGCCGAGGAGCTTGCGGCGGCATTGAAAGGCGGATTTTCCTGTGAGGCAATCAAGCCGGGATTCGTGAACATAAATCTTTCCGACATGTTCCTGCTTGAAGAAGCCCCGGAAATATCAAAACCGGGATATTTTGCGACAGATACGACGGAAAATGCCAAAAAGCCGAAAACCGTTCTGGAATTTGTTTCCGCAAACCCGACAGGGCCTATGCATCTTGCCAGCGGCAGGGGAGCGACACTCGGCGACAGCATGGCTCGTATAATGCGTGCCCTGGGAGATGACATATCCACGGAATTTTATGTAAACAATGTCGGACATCAGGTAGAGCGGCTTGGAGCGTCGCTCAAAGCCCGCTACAACAAGCAGGAGCCGCCGGAAGACGGTTATCACGGCGATTATCTGATAACGATGGCGGAGCAGCTTCCGCCGGAGGCCGCGAATTGGAGTGAATCGCAGTTCTCCTCGTATGCTGTGGAGAAGATTCTTGCCAGACACAAGCGGGACATGGATATGTTCGGCGTGAAATTTGACTGCTGGTTCTTGGAATCATCTCTGCATGAGCAGGGCATTCCCAAAAAGACCTTGGAAGAAATAAGGAATAAGGGTCTTGCCTACGAAAAGGACGGCGCGACCTGGTTCGGAGTGTCTTCCGAATTGGGCAGCGACGACAAGGATCGTGTTCTCGTCAAGAATGATGGACGCAACACCTACTTCCTGAACGACATTGCCAATCACCTTAACAAATATGCGAGGGGCTTTGACAAGGCCATTGACATATTCGGAGCGGATCATCATGGCTATGTCGCAAGACTGTCTTCCGCACTGGAGGCATTGGGACATGGCAAGGAGACATTCCGTGTCATAATACATCAGCAGGTGGCTCTGCTTAAAGATGGTCAGTCCATAAAGATGTCAAAACGTGCCGGAGAGTTCATATCCTTGCGGGATCTGGTTGAAGATGTTGGACTGGACGCATGCCGCTTCTTCTTCGCTTCAAGAGGACCGAACACACATCTCAATTTTGACGTGGATCTTGCCAAAAAGAGAAGCAATGACAATCCCGTGTTCTACGTTCAGTATGTACACGCCAGGATCTGCTCCATATTCGCCAATGCGGCGGAAAAGGGCATAAATGCGGCAAAGGAACTGGAATCCTTTGACATTTCCAAGGCGGCATTGAACGCCGAGGAACGTGCAATGCTTGCAAAGCTGATGTGGATGGAGCGTGTCCTTGCGGACTGCGTAAGGGATTTCTCGCCGCATCACATTACGACATATCTTACGGAGCTTGCAGCATTGTTCCACTCATTCTACGACAAGCACAAGGTCCTTGACCCGGAAAACCTGCCGGAAACCGCGAAGAGGCTATACATTTTGAAGGCCGTAAAAGGTGTGATAGCCGCCGCGTTGGAACTGCTCGGCGTTTCCGCCCCGGAAAAGATGTGATTTAGGAAACACGGAAAAAGATACTTTTTCCGTGTTTCAAGTTAGGGAAACGCAGATAAAATAGTTTTTTTGAAAAATACTCCGTCATGCCCGAAATTAGTAATCGGGCATCTCTGCGGTGTGCGACGCATAAACTGCAAAGATTCCCGCCAACGACCTGCGGGAATGACGAATGGGAGAATTTTTCCGCATTTTCAATTAGCAATTAGCAATTGAGGAAGTTTTCTTTAAATTTATTGCAATTGTAATACAATGTCATCACATTAATTCATGTCATAATCAAAAAAAGAGCGGCACGGTTGAAAAACCGTGCCGTTTGTGTTTGGACTATACCCCGGATTCTGTCGCCAGTCTTGAAAAGACAGGCTGGAAACCATTTATCTGTCGCGGCCCACTTGTCGCCGCAATATCCGCAGACATTGCCGGGCGGGCAGCCCATGCGACGGCTTGGCCTTGCTCCGGAGGGGGCTTGCACTGCCGCAGGCATCGCTGCCACGCGCGGTACGCTCTTGCCGCACCTTTTCACCCTTGCCCTCGTGGGAGATCCCAGAATGGCGGTATGTTTTCTGTTGCGCTTTCCATGCCGTGCGGATATTGCCGCACAGCCCCGGTTCATGCCTGTCCGCACGGCTTAAAGCCGCGTAGGAACAGGTTTCACCGGCCTCCTGCCCTATGAAGTCCGGAAGTTCCTCCCTGCCGCAAAAACGCCAGGGCGGTTTCCCGTCCGATATTTACTTTACAAATTATGCGTTCCCAATTGCAAACTTCAAAAAAAAGAACAAAATGCTTTTGTTTTCATATTTTTTTTAGGTATACTGATTATAAGGATTTTAGGCAGGCCGTCATTTATGCCATAAGGAGATATTTTAATGAAAGAAGAAATACTGAAGAAAATCGCCTCGTATGAAGATTATGCCGTAGAGCTGCAACGTGGCCTTACCGCCAGACCGGCCCTTTCCCCAGCAAGCGGTGGTGAGGGTGAATACGACAAGGCGAAATATCTTGAAAGCGAACTTAAGAAACTTAAATTTGACTCTATTGAATGGATAAACGCCCCACAGAAGGAGGCCAAGAACGGCATACGCCCAAATCTCGTGGCCAGATACAAGGGAAAGGATTCCTCAAAGACAGTCTGGTTTATGGGACACATGGACGTCGTTCCTCCCGGAGAGCTGAAACTCTGGAAGACAAATCCCTGGGAGCTTAAGCTGGACGGACGCATGATGTACGGCAGGGGCGTTGAGGACAATCAGCAGGCAATAGTGGCCAGTATGCTCGTAGCAAGAGCGATGATGGAGCTTAACTATCGCCCGGATTATGACATAGCCCTGCTTTTCTGTGCTGACGAGGAGACAGGTTCCGGCTACGGTGCGGATTACATAGCGGAAAAACACCCCGAGATATTCGGCAAGGAAGACATGTTCTTTGTACCGGATTCCGGTGTGGAGGACGGCAGCCTTATCGAGGTCGCGGAAAAGTCAATTCTCTGGATGCAGGTGACAACCAAGGGTGTTCAGTGCCACGGAAGCCGCCCCAATGCTGGCAAAAACAGCTTCAAGGCTGCCGCGGATCTTATCACACGCTATCAGAGCCTGTATGAGAAATTCCCTGCCAAGGACGAGCTTTATGAGCCGCCATACAGCACATTTGAGCCTACCAAGAAAGAGGCCAATGTTCCCAACATAAACACCATTCCTGGCGAGGATATTTTCTATATGGACTGCCGTGTCATGCCGCAGTACAAGCTGGAAGACGTAAAGGCGGAAATGCGGAGGATGGCCGACGAGGTGGAAAAGAAATACGGAGTGAGCATTTCATTCAAGCCGCATCAGGAAGTGCAGGCCGCTCCCCCGACTGACCCGAATGCCCCGATTGTCAAATGCCTGAAGAATGCCATAACGGAAGTTCTCGGCGTGAAAGAGCCTCGTGCATACGGCATTGGTGGCGGAACGGTCGCTGCATTCTTCCGCAAGATGGGACTTGCTTCAGTAGTATACGCCCAGCTCAATGGAACGGAACACATGCCTAATGAAAGCACCAAGATTGATTACATAATCAACGACGCAAAGGTGTTCGCGATAACCACATTGAGCCTGAAGGATTGCAAATAGTTAATTCCCCTCACCCTTAATCCCTCTCCCGCAAGTGGCGAGGGAAATGAGGTGATTGCTCGTAAAAAAACAGGTCATCTATTTTCAATAATAGATGACCTGTTTTCCATAATAGATGATGTATTTTCAAAAATAGATGACGTATTTCCCAAAATAGATCATGTATTTCTGATAATAGATAACGTATTTTGAATAATACGAGATGTATTTTTCAAAAATACCTGTTTGATGTTTCCTCAATTTCTCATTGCTAACTGCTAAGGAAACACAGATAAAGTTAATGTTTTTTACTTCTTGCGTCATTGCGAGGAATGAAATGACGAAGCAATCTATAAAATATTTTTCAAAAGCGGAGTTCCCGAATCAGATTGCTTCACTACCGTTCGCAATGACGATATAAGGTTTTTCCTCATTTGCTAATTACTAACTGCTCACTGCTAATTGGAAGAACAGATTATCCCTCCGCCTATCATTACCCCGTCCTTGTACAGCACGGCGGATTGTCCAGGCGTGACCGCCCTCTGCGGCTTTTCAAATTCAACTATCCACGGCTGGCCCTTGTATTCCTTGCCAGCACATTTTTCCGTATTAAGACGGCTTACAAGTGCCTTTACAGGACGTGCGGCGAGACGTATCTTCACAAGACATTCAATCGGCCTGTCCGGCTCTGTTCCGCCCGGCCATACGAAGTCATCCGCGATCAGTGCCGACGAGTTCAATGCGTCATTTGGTGCGAGGACGACAAGGTTTTTCTTCGCGTCTATGGCCTGGACGTAGACGGGATAGCTTACGGAAACGCCAAGTCCCTTTCGCTGTCCTATCGTGTAATGCTCAATGCCCTTGTGCCTGCCCAGCACATGTCCGTCCAGGTCAATAATGTCGCCGGGAATGGAAGGCTTGTCCGAAAAAAGAGCGTCAAGATACTCACCGCCGATAAAGTCCTGGCTTTCTTCCCTAAGGGCGGCTTCAAGACCTGCCTTTCTGGCCATTTCAAACACTTCCTTCTTTTTGAATGAGGCAAGGGGAAAGCGAACCTTTTCAAGGATTTCCGACGGAACCCTGTAAAGGAAATATGTCTGATCCTTAGTCGTGTCTACCGAGCAGGCAATCATGCAGGGTCGTACATTTGTTCCGTAAAGGCCTTCCGCAGGACGTACGATTCTCGCATAATGCCCAGTGCAGAAATAGTCAAACTGAATAGACATTTTGCGTATTCCGTCTATCAATGCTCCGAATTTGAGGTATCTGTTGCACTGTATGCAGGGATTTGGAGTTCTTCCGGCACGATATTCCGCCTTGAAGTATTCAAGCACATTATGATTGTATTCCTCGTGCAGGTCTATGGCATGGTATTCTATTCCGTTCTCATCGCAGAATTTGCGGCAGGCCTCGATGTTCTCCTCCTCGCCAGGGCCGTAGCAGGCTTCGCGTGTCTGGCTGTGGAATGTCTTTCCATCGTGCCTTGGTTCAGGCAGATGTCCGTCCCATAATGCCATTGTAGTGCCAATCACCTTGACGTCATTCTGTTTTAGCATAAGGGCGGCAAGGGTGCTGTCTACGCCACCGCTCATGCCAATTACGGCGGTCTGTCCTGCCTGCGGCATATTCATCTCTTCGTATATCATAAGTGCTTCCTTCCCTGTAATCGCATACAATAAGATAGTTTAGCATATAATCGCCATAGGCATTGTTTTTTTTTGTTTTTTGCCTACAATAAGATTAATTATTTATAATGTTAATTAGATGTTTTTCCGCTGAAGTGGAAACTTGCCATTTCGCGGATAATAATCTATTACAGGATTTGCTTCCATGAAACAAGACAGCTTGACGGAAAACACGGGCATCACGGCAGGATATTCCTGCGGACTTTCCAGCATGCACTATGCGGGCAGCAGATATGCGTCGGACGGTTATGAATACAGTTCTGAGCCTCATTGCGGATTGTACAATGTCGCCAGCAGGATAGTCGTAGACGGCGGACGCAGGATAATCGCGGCCACGGCAATGGCAGGAATGTTGGCACAGAATTTTGAGGTTCCAGGATATGCCAAGGTCATAAGCACAGGCGAGACGGAAACTGTTTCCGTATTGCGTGTTTCAAGCGGATACATAGTGTCCGGCAGCGGTGCTATTCTGAATGTTTATGGAAGTGTTTACAGTACGCTGGTTTACTCCGGTGGCACGGAGAACATATATTCAAGTGGGACTCCCGGCGGACTTGCCGTTTCCACTACGGTATATTCGTCAGGCATACAGAATGTGTATGACGGCGGACTGGCAAGTTCAACCACTATTTACGTCGGTGGTGTTCAGGCCATTCGTCTTGGTGGAATAGTAAGCGGATTTAATGTGTACAACGGGGGAACACAGATTGTGCACAGTGGAGGGTCCGCGGTAGATGGATTCCTGCATGTGGGGGCAAGGCAGGATATTATTTCTGGTGGTGTCGCAAACAGCACTATCATTGCCAGGACCGCATTGCAGTATTTACATCCCGGCGGAAGCTCGTTCAACGTGTATCAGGACAGTCGTGGCATACTTCTGGCCGATGTCGGCGTGGATGGCGATTATTACAACACCTACATATCCGGAAAAACCTACAAGGAAAAACCATTCCTGCTTGAACATGGCGTGGCCAGTGGGTTTATGATAAATGGGGGAGGCTCTGTCTCGTCAGCATTCAATATCCGTGATGGCGCCAGTGCCATAATGACCGAGGTAAATTCCGGCGGACGGATAAACATATCTGGCGGCGGTGTCGCGATAGGCACGACCATCAACGACAGTGGAACGCAGTATGTTCTTGGCAACGGAATCGCAAGCGACACGATTATAAGCTACGGTGGCAGCCTGGTCGTATCTTCTGGCGGATATGCTGTAAATTATGTGCTGAACGGTGGCAATATATATGTTGAACAAGGCGGATTTGCCAACATGTATTCCGTCAGGAACAGTACGGAAATCGTTGATGAGGACATGGTCGCGCAGAATGCTGGACTGTTCTCCGGCGGCTCGCAGGTCGTTTCCAAGAACGGCACAGCAAATTCCACACTTATCAATTCCGATGGCGTGCAGATAGTGTATTCCGGCGGAACTGCCAATTCCACGGTAATCACCGACGGAGGCTCACAGATTCTTAGGCACGGTGCTACTGGAAATTCCACGACAATATATTCTGGTGGCGTACAGTATATTTCAGGCAATGCCAATGATGTAGAGGTAAATTCCGGCGGTATCGCATTTGCAAGCGGAAATCTTGTCAATGCCGAGGTCAATGACGGTGCCTCAATGTATGTCGGCGACGGAACGGCCAGCAATGTCAATGTAAATCCCGGCGGACAGATGCATGTGGAGGGCGGCTCGGCCATTTCTGCCAATGTCGGGGAAATGGGAGCAATGTCCGTATACGGTGCTGGAAGTGCATTGTATGCAAGCGTTTATGGAACGCAGAGAATTTCAACCGGTGGATTTGCCGGATATACGGAAATATATTCTGGTGGCAGACAGGTTGTTTCCACCGTCGGTGCGAGAACGGATTATGCTGTTGTTCACAGTCTTGGAAGGCTTACGGTTTCAAATGGTGGATCAGCAGCTGTCACATATATTGGCAAGGAAGGACAGCTTGTCGTTTCCGACGGTGGATCAGCTGGCAATATAACCGTGGAATCTGGCGGCTCGCTTACAATCCTTGATGGCGGTATTGCGAATCATGTCGAGGTTCTGCCCGGCGGCTGGATGACCATTTCCACAGGTGGCACTGTTTCCGGATATATAAGCCATGCCGATGCCGTCGTAGTTGACAGGGAAGGCTCAATACTTTCTTCCGCAGTAGACAATCATACTGCCAATGTAACAGCGGCCACGGTTTCAGACGAGGTTATACTTTCCGAGGGAATACAGCATGTAAATAGCGGTGGAAAATCCCTCAATACGAATATATATCCCGAAGGCTCAATGGTCGTGGAGAGTGGCGGATCTGCCAGCAGGACATTTGTATACAGCGGAGCTGAACAGACTGTAAAAAGTGGCGGCAGTGCCATTCTTGCCCATGTGAATTACGGCGGTATTCTTAACGTGGAGAGTGGCGGAAAAGTGTCATCTGCCAGGATCAATCCCAATGGTACAATGGAAAATGCCGGTTTGGGATATGGCAATATTGTCAATGGCGGAACACAGACGGTCGCATCTGACGGAAAAGAGTATGATGCCATAGTGCAGAGTGCTGGCAATCAGATTGTACAGGAAGGTGGCACGGTCTTCGATGCCCTGGTAAGGAGCAATGGCGTTCAGACAGTCTCTTCCGGCGGAACAGCCAGTGGGACGCAGATAACCCAATCCGGTATTCAGAACGTACTGAATGGCGGATTGGCAAAAGACATACAGGTATACGGCGGCGGAATACAGAACGTGTATGGCGGTGGCATTGTTTCCAACAATGTCGTCGGATTCGGTGGAACTGTCAATGCGTATTCCGGCGCGGTGTTTATGGGCAATACCGTGCTGAGTGAAGGTGGCATAGTCGTGCTGAAGAGGGAAGGAACTGCCCCGGCGAGGGTTGCATTTGACGTGCTTGATGCTGACGGCGGAATTATTGACATGTCTGTAAATCTTGAAAACAAGACTGGCGACATGATAACCATTTCCGGCAAGAACACTGGTTCTGCCCTTATAAGCCTTACAAACACAGGATCGTCGGAAAGTGCCCTTCTAGGCGACGAGCTGAAACTGGTTGAATATGCCAGTGAGGCAAAGGAAGCCGAAGGTGCGGGATTCTCCCTCGTAGGCGGAAAATGGGATGCCGGTGCATACGAGTACACTCTGGAGCAGGGGGACGAGAATGGTCATTATCCAAAGGATTATTATCTGCGGAATACCAAGAACAAGACGGCCCTGTTCAAGACATTGGCGGCAACTCCAGCGATCGGCATAAATGCCATTCGTGTAACAATGAACTCCCTGCAAAAGAGAATGGGTGATCTTCGTGAGCTTGATACGGCGAAGACAAACAATGCGATGTGGGCAAGGGGTTATTATCAGTCAATGACATTGGATGGCCTTGCCGATACGGATATGAGTGTGGCAGGAATGGAGGCCGGATACGACTTCAAGCTGATAAACAGGCGTTCATCACATGCCTTTACCGGGCCGGAATTCTATCTTGGCTTTATGGCTGGCACATATACCATTTCAAACATCAAGACGAAGACGAACATAATGACCAATCGTGGCGACGGAAATGGCGTTTCCGGTGGCGTGTATGGTACTTATATCTCGTCAGACCAATGGTTTGCGGATTTCACCATGCGATATGGGACAATGAAACTTGACATTACGAATTATGCTTCGGACGGGAAAAAGATGACTTTTACTCCCAAGCGTAGCATGATGGCCTTTACCTTGGAAACTGGCAAAAGATATGATTTGGATTACAATGACATGGATCTGAAACTTGAACCCAAGGCGGAAGTACAGTTTGTCCGTGCGGGTCGCAAGAAAACCGATGTTGAAAATGGAAATTCCATGCTGGAACTGGGTGGTGCTGATTATCTAAGCGGCATTGCCTCGATGTACCTGTCCTGCAAGATTGTTACGGAGAATCATTACATAGTTGAGCCTTTTGCCGAGGCATCCTACAGACAGGATTTTTCCGGCGAGGAAAAGGTGACATACAGCGGAGTTACTACCAATTCCTCAATAGAGGGAGGCTCCCTGGCAGGCCGCATAGGCCTCAATATGAAGATGAGCAACGATACCTATTGGTATGCGGCAGCCTCTTATGAGAATGGAAAAAATATCAGGAGCTGGGGTGGTGATTTCGGCGTACGTCTGATGTTCGCATTCACAGGTGCTGAAATGTATTGAGGTTCAAAGAGCAATTGTGGAATAGAAGAGCCGGATTTTAAGATCCGGCTCTTTTGATTTTGATTACTGGTGGGAGGATTATTTGCCTTTTTCGGCTTTTGTGGCGTTTTTGTCCTCTTTGACAGTGTCCTGCACAGGATAGCCTATGGGGTGGTTCAGCATAAGAAGCTGTTTTTCGCCCAGGTTCAGGGCTTTCTGCACGGGTTCTCTTTCCATCATGTATCTGGGAACTGTGGCAAGTCCCAATGCCACGGCGGCAAGGTCTATGTTCTGGCTTACATAGCTTGCATCCATCGCGGCGAAGGTCTTTTCCGTTCCATCAGTCCAGCGGAATTTTCCTGTGTCGCTAACGATAAGCAGGAAAACCGGTGCATTCGCGACAATTTTCTGTTTGCCTGCCAGATCCGCACGGATATCCTTTTTTGTGATAAGTTTAAGGCTGTTTTCCTTGGGCATATAAAGGCTTACGCCGTCCTTTGTTGCCACATATACGGAAATATCCTGCGCGTTTACTGCCGTGGGCACGGTCATGCGTCCATCAGGACGGTTTATGCCGGTGGCTGCCCATAGCAGGCTGCTCAAAATGGCCTTGTCTATTTCCTTGTCCGAAAATTCCCTGACGGAATGACGGTTCTGCAATGCTTCAAACAATGTCATTGACACGTTTTTGTCTGGTTCCGGCAGTTTTACAGTATCTCCGCCGGAGCCTGCCGCCATACAGTTTGCGGCGAACATCAGTGGTGCGAAAAACAATAAGGATTTTTTCATAAGTTTAATTTTATAATTTTTATCATTTAACCACAAATAAATCTGAATGTTATGTATTAAGAAAAATATTGATTTTAGTATTATCTCGTCATGCTGAATTTATTTCAGCATCTATATGGTTTAATGAGATCCTGAAACAAGTTCAGGATGACTTTCCTTTGGCAGGGACAATGGATAATTAGGAAGACGCAGGTTTCATTTTGTACAATAGCATTTATATGAATGAGAATGAACGCTCCCCAATACCTGTTGATGCAAGACTGCCAATATTGCAGACAATTCCGTTAAGTCTGCAGCATTTGTTTGCAATGTTCGGCTCTACCGTGCTTGTGCCTATACTTTTCAAGATAAATCCGGCAACCGTACTTCTTTTCAACGGACTTGGCACTCTGTTATACCTGTTTATATGCAAAGGCAAAATACCTGCCTATCTGGGCTCTTCCTTTGCGTTCCTATCCCCAGTCTTTATCATACTGTCCCAATACGGATATGGTGCGGCCATTGGCGGATTCATATCAGTTGGTATAGTATTCTGCATTGTGGCTGGAATAATACATTTTGTCGGAACAAAATGGATTGACATTGTATTTCCACCTGCGGCCATGGGTGCGATAGTCGCCGTAATAGGCCTGGAATTGATGCCATCCGCGGCAGGAATGGCAGGACTTATACCGTCTGATGGTGTGGGGATAAACTATTCCCATGCAGGTGTCGCTCTTGCCACGCTCGGCATAACCATATTGGCAAATGTATCTTTCAAAGGATTCCTGGGCATAATACCTATACTCATAGGCGTTGTGAGCGGATATTTCATATCCTGGTTGTGCGGCATTGCGGATTTCTCTTCCGTGTCATCTGCTCCATGGTTTGCCTTGCCGACATTTTACAGGCCGGAGTTCAACATAAATGCGATATTGATGATACTGCCTGCCTCGCTTGTGGTTATAGCGGAGCATGTAGGGCATTTCATCGTCATAGGTAGCATTGTCGGCAAGGATCTGACAAAAGATCCAGGTCTTGCACGTTCCATTCTGGGCAATGGCGTTTCCACAATTATTTCCGGTGTTTTCGGCAGTACGCCCAATACGACTTATGGCGAAAACATAGGCGTTCTGGCCATAAGCAAGGTATACAGCACCTGGGTCATAGGTGGTGCGGCAGTGTTCGCAGTCATTCTTTCCTGCATGGGCAAGCTGGCCGCACTGATACAGGCAATCCCTTCCCCCGTGATGGGTGGTGTGTCAATGCTGCTTTTCGGAGTGATAGCGGTTTCCGGCATACGCATACTTGTTGAAAAACACATTGACTACAACAATCCGCAGAACCTTATGCTTACAGCGGTAGTGTTGGGCGTAGGTGTAAGCAATGCCAGCATCGCAATAGGTGCTGTCACATTAAAGGGAATGGCTCTTGCGACGGCAGTTTCAATAATAATGAGCCTGTTGTTCAGGCTCATATCGTATGTAAGGAAATAAGACAGCGACTTATTCAGAAAGACATAAATAAAAACGCCGGAAATATCCGGCGTTTTTTTCATTGTTTTTCAGGTGGGAACATCCACATGAATGCGTCCGGGAAACGCCGCCGCCAGGCATCTTCGTGATGCGGAGCTCCCTCGTCTATTACGAATTTCAGGTCAACTCCCTGTTTCTTCTTGAACAGTCTTGCAGCGGCCTTGGCGGCATTCAGATATGCTTCGGGGCGGTCTTCCTCTTTTGTTCCTATGTCAAGATAAATCTTTGATCCTGCCCGCAGATCTGCTTGCATTATGTAATTTTCCACGTTTTCCCAGGAATACCAGAATGACGGCGAGAAAATGCCTGCCAGCCCGAATACTTCAGGCCTACGCAATGCGGCGTAAAACGATATTATGCCTCCGGCGGAGCTGCCAGCAACGGCTGTGTTTGCCCTGTCCGGCAATGTACGCAGGTTTATGTCAATGAATGGCTTTAGATAGTCCGTAATGAAACGTACATAATCCTCGCCACGCGGATTGTCAACGTCTATGCCGCTCCAAGGGGAATACTCGGATGGCCTCGTCGGACCTCCGTTGTCTATGCCGATGACTATCGCGCCGGCATGTTTTCCGCCTTTCACAAGTGCGTTTATGCTTCGCCCGACATACCATTCCCCGCAATAGGACGTGTCCGGGTCAAACAGGTTCTGTCCGTCGTGCATATAAATTACGGGATAGCGGCGTTCCGTCTCCCGGTAGCCCGGCGGCAGATATACCCATATACGGCGGCTGGCCACTCCGAGTGGCGGCATTGGCATATTGAACGTTATCACATGGCATTTTGAATAGTATTTCTTAAAAGCTGGCATAATTTCACCGAAATCGCAAATATTTAAATGTTTTATACAATTTTATAAATTTTGCTTCCTGTCATTACATAGGACTAAAGTCCTTTAATATTATTGCCCTTTTTGCCCTTTTGCTAGTTGTACAATTTAATGTAAAATTAATTAAATCGTATTACACGACAGATTTTTTTCATTATCTCCTTTGGCGGGGCTGCGTCCCATGATGCAGCCCCGTTTAATTTTCCGTAAACTTATCAGTCATACCACATTGGCCATATATGTTTTCCGTACTGAGAGAGACATGCTTTAAGTAAAGATCCAGCATATCATTCTCATCAGTTGATTTAAGTTCAATATAGGGGAATGCCCCGGTGTATTCCAGAATCATGTTTGCAAATATCCTGATTGCTAATTTTAAACAACTACAAAATCATCCGAATTTAGGGAGATGTTCCTGTAAGCGTATTTTTTGTATTAGTTCAGCTTATCTCTGTATTTTAGCTCTCCATGTCTGCGGAATTCTGCGGTGATTTTTGATTTTATCTCTTTTTCTGCCTCACTGAAAATTATCATATTCCATATCTTTCAATGAAAGGAAAATGACAGGCCTTTTGCCCTGTTCCTCACGGTATTCCTCGCCAGCCTGCCATATTTTCAAATCTTTGAAATAATGCGACGTGTCCTTTCCGTCAAGAGGCTTTTCAAAAAAGGTCTGCAACATCGTCATGTTCAATGTCTTGCCAAAGCGTCTCGGACGTGTAAACAGTATGACACTTGTCTCACTGTCAATTATATCCCTGACAAGAAAAGTCCTGTCAACATAATAGGCTCTTTCCATGTTGGCGAAGATGTCCTGACCTATACCAAAAGGTTTATTTCGTTTCTGCATTTTGTAATAATCGTCAATCGGCATATTTATGCCGTGCGTGGCAGCAATTTTCTGCCAATCGATTATACAGAAAGTATAGCAGGACAATACGACAACGTATTGACGCTTCAAATTATCAATTATCAGTGAGCAATTAATGTATATTTCCCAATCTTTGCTAATTGGAAATCAGGAAAAAGCCTCTTCCATTAGCAGAGGTTTCTTATATTTAGTAAAATAAATATATTGGAAATTCATATTGTTTTATAAGGAATTTCCATAATTACTCATTGCTAATTGCTAATTGAACTATGGCCTCATTGATTACACAAAGCGTTCCAAAGACACTGGTAAGCCTGGCAGTACCCATGCTGGCAGGCACCTGTGCCATACAGGTTTATAATCTTACTACTACATGGCTTGTGTCAAAACTTGGCACGGAGCCGCTTGCCGCCATGTCATTCACGTTTCCGGTTGTAATGCTGGTTGGATTCGCACTTATGTCAATAGGCACAGGCACAATGACGGTGGTGGCATTCGCATTGGGTGGCGGAAAGCATGAAAAGGCAGCAAGGGTTACTTCCCATTCCGTGCTGCTCATGCTGTTGGTTTCAACATTGCTTTGCATTCTGGGATTTATAACGGCAGAGCCGCTTTTCCGCAAATTGGGTGCAGACGGACATGTTCTGGAACTTACCTGTGATTATATGCGTATTTTCTATCTCGGCATGGGAATACAGTGCCTACAGAATATGTTTGTCAACATAATAACCTGTACGGGAAACACAAAGGTTTCAAGCACACTTTTGGTTATAGGTACTATGCTTAACCTGGCAATATCCCCTTTCCTGATTTTTGGTCTTGCCGGATTCCCTAGAATGGAAATCAAGGGGGCGGCACTGGCCACCATTATCGCACAGAGCGTCATACTGGTTATTTCCTGGCGAATACTGTACAAGAAACATCATCTGCTGAATGCGGACGTGCGTTCAAGACGGAGAATACTCATTTCCTGGCGTAGGGTTCTCAATATGGGACTTCCGGCGGTTTACAGTTCCGTGCTTACGCCAATATGTCTTGGCATAAACACAAGGCTTGCGGCAGGATTTGGCACCACCGTGGTCGCGGCATTGGGAGTTACCGGCAGACTGGAGATGTTTTCCTGCCTGATCCCGATGTCAATAGGAATGACGCTTACGCCTTTCATAGCACAGAATTACGGTGCTGGACGCATAGACCGCATAAGGCAGGGAAAGAACATAGCGATGTCATTCGCCATGATTTACGGACTTGCGATGGCCGTTGTGTTCTATCTGTTCACGCCGTCCATAGCACCATTCTTCTCGCAGGACGAAGAGGTAATCAGGATCATAATAAGGTATATTTACATAACATGCACCTGCTATGGGGCATTGGAGGTTTTCCGCTACTGCACATTTGTAATGAATGGCTTGCAGAGACCGATGTTCTCTGCCGGGTTGAACACTGTAAGGATTGTATTCCTGCTTATTCCGGGATTCATAATAGGAGCACATTTCTGGGGCGTTGACGGACTTTTCTCCGCCAGGCTAGTATGCGACTTGATAGCCTGCGGCTTTGGAGTGCTGATTACAAACAAGGTTTTGGACAAGACGGAAAAGGCAAAGACAATAACACAGCCGGAACTTCGCGACAGACATCCCATGCACGAGCAGAGAAGACGCGATTATCCGGAGACGAATTGATAAATTAGCAATTAGGAGTTAGTAGTGAGTAGTTGAGGAAATTCCATAAATCGTCATTGCGAGCGATAGCGAAGCAATCTAATTTGGGAAACTCCGCTTTTTATATAACAAAAGATTGCTTCGTCATTTCATTCCTTGCAATGACGCATAAAAATAAAAATTTTGATTTATAAATTTGTCCGAAATAGATTTTTAAGGAGAATAAAATGAAATTCCCAGGAAAGAGAAAAAGCGAGCATTATTTCCCTAAGAAGGAAAAAACGCGTGAAAACGAGTTCAAAAACGTTCTGGAAGCGGAAAGCTATTATATTGTCGGCATAGACCAGCTGCTTGTAGACATTGAATGTCATGTCTCCGACGAGTTTATAAAGGAAAACGGCCTTGTAAAAGGTCAGTCCCACATACTTTCAGACGAAGATACCGCGAAGATCTATTCCCATTTGCAGAAAGGGAATTTCATAACCGGCGAATATGCTGGCGGATCTGTCGGAAATACATTGCATAATTATTCCGTGCTTGCCGACGAGCGTTCCGTCATGCTGGGAACGATAAAGAAAAGCATTACCGTCGGGGATTACGCCTACAAGTACATTCGCAATACAAGTGTCAGGGTTGACCTGTCCTATCTACAGCCAATAGATGGTGATATGGGACGTGCGATATGCTTCATTACCCCGGATGGGGAAAGGACATTCGCGATAAGCAAGGGCGGAATGAACCTTCTTACGGCGGAAAACGTAATAAAGAACAGGAAAATCATAGAAAACGCATCCGGCCTTCTGATAACGGCATACCTTCTGCGCGATGAAAGTGAGCCAATATTCAATGCAACAATAGAGGCCTGCAAGATAGCCCTGGCTGCGAATGTTCCAGTTGTTTTCACCCTTGGTACGGCTTCCCTCATTGCCTCAAAAAGGGAGTTCTTCCGCAACTTTATCAGGGATTATGCCACGATATGTGCGATGAACGAGTTTGAAGCTACCGCCGCCACCGGCATAGAGGATTCCCTGCAGGCCGCGGAAAATCTTCTGGATATCACGGATATGATTCTGCTTACCGAAGGTTCAAAAGGACTTACAATAGCCGGATGGGTTGACAAGTCCCTTGCAAGGGAAACCAAGAATCAGCTGCATACAAAGAGCATTGTGTATTACAACAAATATGAATTTAGCCGTCCAATGCGCAAGGAGGATTGTCCCGAACCCATAAAGATATATACACATATAAATCCCTTTATGGGCGGCCCCAGCAATCTTAACAACACGAATGGTGCGGGAGATGCTGCCCTTGCCGCCCTTCTGCATGACATGAGTGCCAAATGCTACTATCAGGTGCGTGTGCCAAATTCCCCAAAGCACAATGTCAAGGCATTGACATATTCCTCCCTGTCCCAGCTTGCGAAGTATGCCAATCGTGTCAGCTATGAGGTCATTTCGCAGAAAAGCCCTCGTCTGATGAAGGGTTTGCCTGAAAGGGAAGGCGCATTGGAAGATGCTTATTGGGACAAATAGGACTAAAGGCCTATGGTGTTGCAGGGTCTTTATTACTTGCAATATCTGAAAAAAATTCTCTATAATAGTAAATGAAGTATATCAAAAAAAGGACGGAGGACACCGTGAAAAATAAATTTATCCTAGGCGCTGCCGCAATTCTTTTCGCTGCTGGATCAGTATCCGCAGCAGAAATGGACTTTGTGAATGGTGGCTTTAACATGAAGAAGGCTGTCTCTGAGACAGAGATAGCAGTACCCGCCGCCGCGGAAGCCGCAGTAGAGGAAACAACCCAGAC
>R20__coassemble_665_pt1 | contig 23818 bp, 20 predicted proteins | sample R20__metabat2_high_PE_044 | metagenome-assembled genome bin R20 | reverse complement strand
CCGCCTACGCCAGGCTGCGCTACGCCCTTGACGCCATCATTGACAGGCAGGGCGGAATCCCAGAACAGGCGTGAGCCATAGACAACATACATTACTGTGAAAAAGCACGGTTTAAGACCGTGCTTTTTTTCAATTAAAAATTATTGTATTATATGACTCTTGTAGAACAGTTAAAAAACGACCATAACCTGTCTGACCAGGATTTGATTCATTTATTGTCTGTTTCAGAGTATGACGAAGAACTGTTTGCGGCAGCTGATTCCGTACGTCGTGAGCATTATGGCAATGATGTCTTTCTGCGTGGCCTGATTGAAATTAGCAATATATGCCGCAATGACTGTCTTTATTGCGGAATACGCCGTAGCAACAGGAATGTTGACAGATACCGTCTTACCACGGAACAGATAATGCGATGTTGCGAACAGGGATATTCCCTGGGATACCGCACATTCGTGTTGCAGGGTGGGGAGGATTCTTATTTTGTCCCAGACAGGATTACAGAAATAGTGCGGAGTATAAAGAGCAAATATACAGACTGTGCGATAACTCTTTCCCTTGGGGAATGGCCGGAGGAATATTACAAATTATGGCATGAGGCCGGAGCTGACCGTTATCTTCTGCGGCATGAGACGGCGACAGTGGAACATTATTCAAAGCTGCATCCCGCTGAATTAAGGCTTGAAAACCGCATTGATTGCCTGAAAACGCTGAAAAAACTGGGTTATCAGGTTGGCGCGGGTTTTATGGTTGGTTCCCCGTATCAGACTTTGGAAAACATCGTTGCCGATTTACGTTTTTTGCAGGATTTCAAGCCGGACATGATAGGAATAGGTCCTTTCATACACCATAAGGATACTCCTTTTGCGGATTTTCCAAATGGCAGTGTGCAGCTGACTTTGCGGCTTTTATCCATCATACGGCTTATGTTGCCTTATGTATTGTTGCCTGCGACAACGGCTCTAGGGACTCTTGATCCGCACGGTCGGGAAAAAGGCCTTAAGGCCGGTGCTAATGTTGTTATGCCCAATCTTTCCCCAGTGAGCGTACGCAAAAAATACAGTCTTTACGAGAATAAGATATGCACGGGAGAGGAAGCCGCGGAATGTAAGGGTTGCCTTCAAAGACGTATAGAATCCGTGGGATATAGGATTTCTGATGGAAAGGGAGACGTTATAAGGATTAGCAATTAGCAGTTAGCAATGAGCAATTGAGGAAGGCCTTTATATCGTCATTGCGAGCGGTAGCGAAGCAATCTGATTCGGGAAATCCTGCTTTTTATATAACAAAAGATTGCTTCGTCATTTCATTCCTCGCAATGACGTGTGGCATCGTCGTAAAATTGATTTTTGATAAATCAGAATTTTTGAAAATCAACAAATATATTCTGATAAGTTGACAATGATTAAGTCATTTATGGAAAAATCAGACAGCAGGAAAAAAACAATTACAGCTATTCTAGCGGCTTTAGCCTATGCTGCCCTTACCCTTGTATGGGTTTTTCATCACGAAATATGGGCAGATGAGGTAAATGTATGGCTTATACTTAAAAATCTTTCATTTACACAGGCTGTTATGCAGATAACGGTAGAAGGACATCCTTTTTTCTTTTATCTGATCTGCCTTCCATTTGTAAAGATGGGCTTTTCAATGTTCTCAGTACAGATGATTTGCCATCTGGCTTGCAGCACGGCTGTATTTTTGCTGTTCAGATTTTCGCCTTTTCCTTTTATTCTAAAGGTGATTGTTGCGTTGGGAGCTGGATTATTTTATTTTTTCCCTGTAATGGCACGGAGCTACTCAGTATTGCCGCTTTTATTGTTTTCCATAGCATCATTATACCCGAAAATACTTGAAAAAGAAGTACCAATAAGATATCTCGCATTATATGTCTTGCTAATCGCTTTTACTGCGAACACCCATGTTGTGATGTATGCCTTTGCCCTTTGCATGTCTGTCAATTTTATATATGAAAGAATAAGATTGAATTCCGTTATAAAAAACATGGAAAATTCAAAAATTGTTCATTTTTTTAAAAATTTCAAAAATTTGAGAAAAGAAGAAAAAATCATAATTCCCTGTCTTATCGCAGGACTTCTGCCTCCTGTTTTTACGGTTTGCCTGGCGATGAAGGCTAACGCCTCATTTTCCCATTCCCTTCCTGGTTTCAGCAATGCCATTGCGACATTAAGAAAGATAATCGTAAATTTTTATGATTTTCTTTCACCGGATCTTGCTTTGAAAACCAACTGTCCCCATATACTTTCCATATTCGTATCTTTGGCCATAATCGTGGTCTTGACGATGATTATCTTCTTTATGAAGAAAAAATCATCCAAATTGATGTATGCTTCCATTTTTTCAATTCTGTTTCAGATCGCCATATATGTAGTCAGCTATTCGGCCTATATTTTCCCAAACAGGATCTTGATCATTCCATTGATTCTGCTCTTTTTTAGCTGGATTGCATCTTATGAGAACAGGGAGGAAAATTCTTCTGGAAAACATCTCATCGTCTCGCTTGCAATCCTATTTTTGATTTCAATACCAGGTGGCCTATATGCTATAGGAAGGGATTATCGCGACAATTTCTCTTCAGCGAGGGAAATGGCTGATTACATAATGCAGAATATACCTGACAAGCCAAATGTGCTTGTTTTTACTACTGAATCAGCTGTTTCGCTAGGCATAGCTTATCACCTTGGAAAGCGACCACTATACGATTACAGGGGCAATCCTGTTATTTGCTATAGTCCTACTCCGTGGTTTTCTCCTGATTATATCAAATCCATGCTGAAACCAGGCGATGAGGCCTACCTTGTCATGTTCAGGGCAGAGGGGCATTATCTAGGAATGTTTGATGTCTTGTATAGGACGAAGCCCTCTATATTGTCTAATGAGATTTTTTATCTTGTCAGGATTGTTTGAAACTGACCTTGTTTTTTATATAATAAAATTATATATCATATATGAAGGCGGAAAAATGTTATTCAACTTTCTTTCAAAACCTATTTTTGCATTGTTGATGTTTACTATTATGGCTTCAAACCTGTCAGCCGGGGAAATAAAATTCCGTTATCCGGTAAATAATCAGAAAATAACGAACAAGATATCAAAAATGTTCCTTTTTGGGCAGATTGTCCCTCCAGATATGCCTTTTTATATCAATGGGGAAAGGATAGACGTGCATACCAATGGCGGCTTTATTGCCTATCTGCCTGTAAATACGGAAGAAGATACTTTTGCCTTCAATGCCGAACTTGAAGACGGCACGACGAAGCAGCTTATGATAAGACTGAACAATCCGTCCAAGGAAGAAAAGAAAGATCCCTGGATACAGATCAATTCAAATTATTCGGATATTATGATCATGCCCGGCGACCCAGTGCATATAAAGGCAACTGGGACACCCGGCAAGGAGGCGTTTTTCTCCATAGAGGATCTGGTCAAGGACAGTCCCCTGACGGAATATCCGGAAGGATCTGGACAGTATTTTGGCGTATACTGGAGCAAGCCGGGTGATTTTGCTGTCAACAAGGAAGTGAAGGTGCGTTTCAAGACAGGACTTTTCCGCAGCAATGTTAACAGCTTTGCCAAGGGACATGTCAGCATAATGCAGTCTCCTGTACTTTTGCAGACAATATCTGACAGTTCCATAGTACGTGGTACTATAAATGGCGCGTATATGCTTTTCCTGGATAAGGACATAAAGCTCGTTTCCACAGGACGTGTTGGCAGTATGCATCGTGTACAGCTTTCTCCCAATGAGACTGGCTGGATTGACAATTCCAAGGTAGCAGTATCCGAGCAGAAAATAGCACCAATTCCACCATTTACGGAAACCGGCAATATAAATCTCGCAAGCAAGGATTATGGAACGGATGTACTTATAACGATGTATGACAAGGTTCCATATATGGTTGAGGAGACGGAATTTGGCATAAGGCTTAGACTGTATTATACAAGCCTTCATACAAACTGGACTGTTTACGATTCCTCCGATACCGTCGTAAAAAACGTCACATTCCGCCAGGCTGCCGAGAATGTCGCGGAAGTTGACGTACACACGGAAAACCCCGTGTGGGGATATCAGGTAAGCTATGCTGGCAATGCCTTGCGTCTGCAGATACGCAAGAAGCCTGAGATACTTAAAAACTGGCCAAAGCCGCTGGAAGGACTTACGGTGGCAATAGATGCCGGACATTCTCCCAGGACAGTTCCTCCGTATGATGGAACGGTCGGACCGCTTGGCACTTTTGAGTTCCAGTCCAATATGTACATATCCCAAAAACTCAAATCACGATTAGAGGAATATGGTGCCAAGGTCGTCATGGTACGCGAGGGAGATGAGACGGTATCATTGGCGGACAGACCCAAGATAGCCAGGGAGAAGAATGCCGATCTATTCATAAGCGTTCATAACAACGCACTGGGAGACGGACAGAATCCGTTCAGGCCAGAACTTGGATATCAGGTTTACTATTATCATCAGCACAGCCGCGCACTGGGACAGGCCATACATGGGGAATACCGCAAAAATGTCCCTCTGCCGGATCAGGGGCTTCGTTTTGGTGATTATCTCGTCGCAAGGCAGACCTGGATGCCCGCAGTGCTTACGGAAACGGCGTATCTTATCCTGCCCAAGCAGGAGGAAATGCTGAATGACCCGGAATTTCAGGATCTTGCGGCCAAGTCCATGGCGGATGGTATTCTTAAGTTTATGGGAGTTCAGCCAGAGCCGCCCAAGACAATAATCAAGAAGAGCGAATCCTCCACAAAAATGCAGGAAGGCCTCAGACCTAAAAAGCTGGGCAATGTCCCAGCAGGCAAATCCGCGGCACAGCCTAGGAAAAAAGTTCCGCAGCAGAAAAAATCAGCAAAAAAATAAATTTAATCCAAAAGGAAAGACATCAAAGTTGAAAAACAGGGGGGTAAATAATTATGGAAGATGGTGTAGACAGATTGGAGCTTCTTGCCAAGTTTACTACGGGTATTTCACAGGTAAAGCTGCCTGACGAGAATGCCCTATATGATTATCTTGTTCGTCAGGGGGCAGGTGTGCTGGAATGTCATGCCGCGACCTTGTTTTCCATAGACAAGAAGAACAAGACATTCCGGTTTCTAAAAAGTACTGGTCCGGTTGGTGCGGATCTTATGGGTGTTTCATTTCCCTTCAGTGGCATTGTAGGTGCGTGTGCCACTGAGAAAAAGGCCATACTGGTTCCGCATACATCAAAAAGCAAGTTCTTCAGCAACAATGTTGACAAGCTGAGTGGATTCAAGACAAAAAGCGTGATAGCCGTGCCGGTCATAGCGGACAATGTCCTTATCGGCGTGGTTGAGTATATAAACAAGATAGAGGGGACTTTTACATTGGAAGATCTGAAGATAGCGAAAATAATGTCGGACTTTATATCTTCCTGTATTGTAAGGCTCTGGGTATCGCAAATCAGGAACAATCAGTAATGTAAATCCTTCATAGTTTGGGACAAGACCCGGATATGGGACATTCACCGCATCTGGGTCTTCTTGCCGTGCAGCATCTCCTGCCATGCAGTATCAGGGCGTGAGAAAGCCATATCCAGTCTTTTTTGGGGAATTTTCTGACAAGGGAGGCCTCTATCTTTACAGGGTCGCTTTCCTTTGTAAATCCCATGCGGTAGGACAGTCGTCTTACATGCGTGTCTACGACAATACCGCTAGGTATGCCGTATCCAGTTCCAAGTACCACGTTGGCGGTCTTTCCTGCGACACCACGCAAGGTCATCAGTTTTTCCTTGTCCTTGGGAATCTCACCGCCGAAATCCTCTGCTATCTTTCTGCTGGCCTCTTTTATTGACAAGGCCTTGCTCCGGAAAAAGCCGGTAGGACGTACAAGCTCTTCCAGGTCTTCAATGGGGGCCTGTGCCATAGCCTCCGCGTCAGGATATTTTGCGAATAGTGCGGGGGTTGTCTTGTTCACCCTTTCATCCGTGCATTGTGCGGAAAGAATTGTGGCAATCAGCAATTCAAACACATTGCCGTGTTCCAGCTCGCAGTCCGCGGCCGGATATTCCTGTTTCAAGATTTCTATTATTTTGCGTTCATTTGCCGTCATCGTTCCAATTCCTGAATTACTAATTTCTCACTGCTAAGGAAATACTTGAAAGTGGTCAATGTTTCACGTTTTGTACGTCATTGCGAACGGTAGTGAAGCAATCTGATTCGGGAACTCCGCCTTTTAAAAAATTTTTACAGATTGCTTCGTCATTTCATTCCTCGCAATGACGAGATAAAGAATTTCCTCAATTGCTCATTGCTAACTACTAATTGCTAATTGAAAATTACAGCACAGTACCACAGTAAAACTTATTGCCTTTTGGCAACATTATTCCGTTCTCCAGCCTGTCAAATGGAACACCGAATTTCTCCTCGCAGGATATTTCCCGCACCATTCCGGCGTTTATCGTAGCTTCTATAAGCCGTCCATTGCCCAGATAAAGCATGACATGTCCGATTTTCTGTTCATTTTTTGAATCCGTCAGGAACATCAGGTCGGCTGGCTTCAATTCCGCCGGATTTACAGGCTTTGCGATAATCCATTGCCCGTGGGCGTTTCTCGGCAGCCTGATTCCGCACAGCTGATAGGCCATTCCGGCAAGCCCGGAACAGTCTATTCCGTCTGATGTCCTTCCACCAAGAATGTATTTGCATCCAAGGTGTTTTCTGGCGTTTTTAAGAATCTCATTACGCAAATCTTCCATTCCAGGGGTATTTTTGACATTGATTTTTGGCACTGGCAGTGAAAAACGCAGGCTGCCTGTATCAGTCCATCCCATGTAGGGGACAAGTTTTTTTGCCTGAATGTCATTGTCCTGCTGCTCATCCGCACGGATATAGGCCCATTTTCCCTCTGTCCTTATGACGGAGATTGTTTCCTCGGGCAGTACCTGTGTTTCCAGCTGACTGTCCTTGTCCGGCCTTATGTATATGTCCGAGGTTTTGCCGGAAGGATGGAAAAATCCTGACAGATCCTTTGTTATTATGTAGCACAATCCCTGCTTTTGTCCGAACCATACGTCCAGAAATTCCTTTCCAGGATAGGTCATTTCCGCCTGTTCGTCAGAGGGTGCGGCAGATTCGCATACTACGAAATCCCCGTTTTCCGTTATTCCCTTGACCAGTATGAAATGTCCCGCGGTCTTTCCACGAGGGAATCCTGGCAATGCCCCTTCCGGTATCTTTACGCTTGCCGCTATTGGTATTCCTGCCTTGATTATTTCAGCGGCCTCGTATATGGAATTTAGCCTTGTCGCAAAGGCATAAACACCCTTCGCGCCGCATCCTGCCATGTTCATAAACCAGTTGCCGCATAGATCCGCCGTATTGTCGTGTGTGAACCGTTCCATGGTGATTGGATCTGTTTCAATTCCAGCATGACGCATAGCCAAAGAGCAGCAAGTAGGACTGCATACCCTTGCGGCACGTTCAGTCGGCAGAATGAACTGGCTTATTGCCCTTATCGGCAATGTGGGGGCATATACGGACATTGAACTCCTCATTTTACTATTTTCCGTTTCGGAATCGCAGGACGGAATGTAATATCCGCCATATCTTGCGTAAAGGTCATCTGCCGCCTTTGTGTCTGTTGTCGTGAATGAAATCAGCTTTATTTTTGCCTTTCCGTTTATTGTTATCCGTATGTTCAGACGGTTTGGAATTGATCCTGTGCCTTCTATTTTGATCACATCGGTGTCAACTACGACATTTCCGTCTTTCTGATCCTTGGCGCTGCCGCCTTCTCCCTCTTTTGTACTGAATTTGCCGAATGACAGCCATTTTCCGTCGTTGAGAGATGCTTCAAGCGTGAAACTGCCGTCTCCGTCAAATTCCAGATTCGCGGAAATTAGCATCTCGTTGAAAGGTGTGTTAATGTTATAGCATCCTGTTTCAAGAACGGCAGGAATAGCCGGGTCTGATGTACGGAAAATTCCTTCTGGGTATTCCAGAAGTACAAGGTTTTCCGTCTTTGCGGAACGGAAATCGGTTTCCTTGAAAAGCAGTACTGACAGATTGGAAGGCATTGGATTTTGCATGGCAGCTCCTAAAACATAGTTATTAGTCTCTATTATTGTACTAAAAAAGGCAGTGTTTTGGACTAATACAATTAGCAGTTAGCAATGAGCAGTGAGCAATTGTGGTAAATTTCTTTTTTTATCGTCATGCTGAACTTGTTTCAGCATCTAAATTTTTTATAGAGAGGTCCTGAAACAAGTTCAGGACGACAACACTAGAGAGATTTACAGTTAGGTAAACACGGAAAAATTAGTAATCGGGCATCTCTGCGGTGTGCTACGCATAAACTGTAAAGATTCCCGCCAACAACATGCGGGAATGACGGATGGGGGGCTTTATCAGTGTTTCCTTAGCAGTGATAAATTGGCAATTGAGGAAATTACTTTATAAGAAACTTTAAAATTCTCGTAGTGAAATAAATTATGGTAAAATCAGGATTTTTTTGTTATGGATTTGAAAAAATAAAAAAGGGAAACACTGATTTTTCATTGTTTCCCTAATTGCTCATTGCCAAGAGATTTTCTCGGGGCACCCAGAATCGAACTGGGAACTCTTGCTCCCAAAGCAAGCGTGAGAACCATTTCACCATGCCCCGCTCTAAAAAAACCCGGCCTCGTTGGAAACCGGGTTATACACTCTTGGCGCCCTCAATGGGATTCGAACCCATGATCTCCGCCTTGAAAGGGCGGCGTCCTAGGCCACTAGACGATGAGGGCATTGGACTATTTCCATGCAAATTTCATCAAGCAAAATTTGCTATAGTAATATTATACGAAGAAAAACAGTATCTTGTCAAATAAGACAAGACCGTAAGGAAGGAAGAATATGGATGATAATGTAGAAAATCCAGTAGGAAATGAGAAAAGACAGCACAAATTTGTAAAAATTGCCTCTATCCTGACAGTTTTCCTGCTAATTGCCTCCGCCTTGCTGTTTTATTTCCGTGATAGGATTTTTTCCTATTTCGCTGCAAAAATGATAGAAAAGGCAGCAGATTCATACATTTCCGATCAGAAAGATGGTGATATTGTGCAGGAAAACGACATTTCTGCCTTGCAGGATATTGCTGCAAGTGCATTGCGTCAGGACTTGCCCGGCGTAAATGCGTCAACCTCGTCACTTACTGGCTTTATTGTAAACATGGATCAGGATGAGCCGAATGTTTCTGACAGTGGGGAGGATTTCTCTGTCCTTGCCGATTCCCAATATGAAAATCTTATGCAAATGGCCGAGACAATGAAAAATCCGGCATTTCAGGCATTCGCAGGGGAGTTCGCAGCGGCCATCAGTGATGAGATAGGCAATCCGCAGGGTGGCGAGGAAATGTTCAATGCCATGTTCAAGGCCGCAAATTCAAAAAAGGCACAGGAACTGGCAAAAAAATATTCAAACAATCCAGAATTTATAAAGGCAATGAATGAGTTGAAGAAAATGGCCGTTCCAAAGGGCAAGGGAACAAATGCTAAATCCAGTATGCCGGATTCGTCAAAAAAGATACAGCCTGTAGGGATTGGGAAGCGTCCGGGGGCGGATTATTCATCAGGCTCGCCATTGGACGAATAGCCATTCAATTTCGCATATTGGCTTATGGCAAACAATGTAAATTTATGTATAATATAATTGTATAGCGTTTTTACATGATTTTATGAGACAGAAATCTTTAGGCCGCTTTTTTAAGGACGTTTTCAAGCCGGTGAGCGTGTTTATCATACCGCACAACGGCATGAACTCCGTGCGCTTCAATCCGCCTATGATACTGCTGATACTCGGAGGCTTTATCTGGACGGCTATAACTGTATGGGCAGGATTTGTGGCCGCGCGGCATTTTGATTATTACATAACAAAGAACGACAATATAGCATTAAGAAGCAAAATGGAAAACATTACCCGTCAGATTGATGACGGAATGGCCTATCTTGCCATGACCCGCAAGACGGATATGCAGATACGCAAGATTCTTGGCATAAATGGTGGCAATCAGCCCATAGAGGAAGGCATAGGCGGTCCCACCCCGGAGGACATGGAGAGTTTCCGCAATCAGCTTGCGGCCCACGCCTCTTCGATAAGGGAAGCGGAACTGACTGATGCGATGAACGCGATCAAGAAGGAATCCAAGCGCCGCCTTTCCAGCTTTGGCGAAATAACGATTTATCTTACTGACAGGCATAACAATGTACGAGCCACTCCAATAGGATGGCCTGCCCAGGGACGAATAACCTCATCCTTCGGATACAGGGTGCATCCACTGGGGCTTACCAGCTACAGGCATAGTGGCGTTGACATTGCAAATTCTGCCGGTACGGAGATAACCGCCACGGCTGATGGTGTTGTCCGTCATGCTGGCTGGGCGCAGGGATATGGATTCTGCATCGTCCTTGATCACGGATTTGGCTATTCCACATTGTACGGCCACCTGAGCGAGATTATCGCCAACAAGCCGGGCAAGCGTGTACGCCGTGGCGAGATAATAGGACGCATGGGAACTACAGGCACGTCGACAGGCAGTCATGTACACTACGAGGTATGGGTTGGCGGCCTGCCACAGAATCCTGTTCCATATTTGCGCAATACCGTAAGCACGGATTCTAATTTTTCCGGTCTTTACGACGGAATATTCTCAGTTCTTTAAAGTTGGAGTGCTAAAATGTTCAAACAGTCACAGGCATTATTTGAAACAAACAACAATGATACCATTGTCGGTAATGAGGCCTATTTCAAGGGTACGCTTACGACAAAGGGATCCGTCCTTATAGACGGCAGGATAGAAGGCTCTGTTTTTGAAGCCAAGACCGTCTCCGTAGGAAAGACAGGAAAGGTAACAGGTGACATCAATTGTGGATCCTGCTGCATAGCTGGCGAGGTTCATGGCAATGTCGTCGCTCTTGAAAGCGTGGAATTGCTTGCTGGATCAATAATAAACGGAGACATCAAGACAAAACGCATGGCGATGGAGGAGGGTTCGGTGTTCAATGGACATTGTGAAATGGGTTCCTTACCGTTGCCAGCGGACAATTCCGCCAATGTAGACAAGAAAACGGAAGAGGATAAAGACAAAAAATGATTGGATTCCTTTCAAAATATCGCAAACCTATATTCATAGCAACCGTAGTGACGTTCCTTTTGGGAATATTCGTGTTCTTTGGACTTGGTTCAAGTTCTTCCTATGGGTCTATAGGCGAGGTTCGTGGCAAGGAGCTTTCTGACAAGATTTTCTCCTTGCAGGCAAACAATATGACTTCAAGCCTGCGCGACAATGGCCTTGAAATAACCGAGGCCTTGCGAAAGGGAATTTACCAGCAGGTATTCCAGAACATGGTTGTTGACGAGATATTCCATCAGGAGGCTGAAAAGATCGGCCTTATCGTGACGGATTTTGAGGTGGCAGCGGAAATACAAAGCACTCCCGCATTCCTGGACGGTGGAAAGTTCAATCCCAGGGCCTATGTACAGGCAATTTCCTCCGAATTTGGCATGGCTCCTTCTGAATACGAGGAATGGAGAAAGTACCAGAGGCTTGTTTCCAAATACCGCGAGTTCCTTATGACCAACATAAAGGTGACACAGGATGAGGCCGCGGCATATCTTTTTGCTTCCGGTGTAAAGTCGGATAGCGACGACAAGAACAAGAGTGCCATTATCGCGGAGCTTATCAAGGCCAAGTACACAGCGATAGGCAACTATATGCTTCGCCAGGCCGTAAAGGACGGACAGGTCAAGAGCTACATTGAAAAACGCTACAATATGTTTTGATTTTAAGGCATATTGTTGATCTGAGTGTATGACAGAGCCTTGCCAATACCAGCAGGCTCTGTTTTAAATTTATGATACGCATAGAGAACCTTACAAAGAATTTCGGTGACTTCAAGGCGGTTGACGGTCTTGACCTTCACGTCAGGCAGGGGGAGATTTTCGGATTCCTTGGCCCAAATGGAGCGGGTAAGACTACTACCGTGAAAATACTGTCAGGCATAATGCGTCCATCATCTGGCAGGGTTCTGATTGCCGGATATGATGTTGACAGGCAGCCTGTCGAGGCCAAGAAATGCCTTGCATACATTCCTGACGAGCCGTTTGTATATCCAAAACTCACGGCATGGGAATTTCTGCGTTTTATCGGCGACATATACCGTATTCCCGAAGATGAGCAGAAGAAAAGGATTCCCGAATTGTTTGAAATGTTTGACCTGTCCGGCGTGGCAGATGGCCTGCTTGAGGGATATTCCCACGGAATGAAGCAGAAACTGCTTATAGCAAGCGTGCTCCTAAGAAGACCAAAGGCGGTTCTTTTTGACGAGCCTACCGTAGGACTTGACCCAAAAAGCATAAGACGCTTCAAGAATCTTCTCGGAGAAATGGCCAGGGACGGAGCGGCTGTGTTCATGTGTACGCATATACTGGATATGGCGGAAAAGCTATGCACGCAGGTTGGCATAATCTCCGGAGGAAGGCTTATTGCAAAAGGCACGGTGGATGAGATACGTTCCGCGGCACATTCAGGAAAGGAATCATCACTGGAGGACATATTCCTAAAATTGACAAATAATGACGATTAGGGAAACACAAATGTTCAGAGATTTTTTATGGGCATGATAATAACGCTTTTCAACAAGAAGATACGCGGCGCGTACAATGACATGCATTCCGTGCGTGGCTGGGAGCTGGTAAAGACTGCCGCACTGGGATTTGCCGGATTTATGCTGCTTGTCGTTATGTACCTTGGTTTTCACAAGGTGCTTAAATATCTGGAGGAAGTGCAGCTCATAGGTCCGATACTGTCCTGGAAGCTGACGGGAATGTTGTTCCTGATGATGTTCGCGATGATAATAGTCTCGTCCATAATCATTTCCATGACGACATTGTACTATTCCTACGATCTGAAATTCATGTTCTCATGCCCTCTGACGAGACGTACGGTATTTATGGACAAGACCATTGATACTGTGATATTTTCTTCCTGGACGTTGGTGGTGGCTTTTGTCCCATTTGTGCTGGCCTTGCAGCATGTCAAGCATCTTTCCTCCAGTTTCATGGCTTCATATCTGTTCCTGATGATTCCCTTTGTGATGCTTGCGGCGGCCTGTGGCATATTCTTCAGCCTGTTCATCATGTATGCCTTCCCGTCCTCACGGACAAGGGACATCACCTGGGTTCTTGGCAGCCTATCCGTCGCACTGGTTTATGTGATGTTCCGTTTTGCCGAGCCGGAGAAGTTGCTTCGCCCGGATTCCATGCAGGTAATAGCGCAGTATATTGAGTTCCTGCAGGCTCCTACAGCACCCTATCTGCCATCCTGGTGGGCAACAAAGGCCATGATGGCATTCTCTTCCGGCAACTGGGCCGTTTTCGCAAGGTTTTTCGCCCTTCTGACAGGTGTGGCCGCCGCCGTTTACGCCCTGATGGCATATATCTGTGATTTTTTCTACATGAGGGGATTTAACGGTGCCCAGGGATCGCCCAGATTCCGTGGCAAAAGGAAGAAACTGTCAGAGCAGAGGCTGATTTCCCTGTTCCCATCCCTTGCCACCCCTCTTTCAATGTACTGGAAGGACAGGTTTATGCTTTTGCGGGATGCGAAATACTGGTCGCAGATTATCCTGATATTCGCATTGGTTGCAGTATACCTTTTCAGCATAAGGCAGCTGCCTCTTGATACTCCTGCCGTAAAGAACTTCGTATGCTTTCTGAACATAACTGCGGCGGGATTCGTGGTTGCCGCCATAGGACTGCGTTTTACATTCCCGGCAATAAGCATGGAAGGCGGCGGCTGGCAGCTCATGCGTAGCCTTCCAGTCAGGATTGAGACGGTAATGCTGGAAAAGCTGCTGATTTCCTGGCCATCAGCCGCCGCGATAGGGCTTGTTCTGATAATGGTTTCCAATCACATTCTGGAGGCGGATCTGTTCGTTTCGGTGCTGTCATCCGTTTCAATACTGTTCATTTCCGGCGGAATTACGTCAATGGGTATAGGATTTGGAGCTATTTTCCCGGATTTCCGTGCGGAGAACATTCACAAGCTGGAATCGTCATATGGCGGATTCTTCTACATGGTGGCAAGCATGGCCTATCTGGGACTGATAGTCGCCTGCGAGGCCTGGCCTGTTCACGCACACTATCTTGGCGGATTTGCCGGCCCAATGACAAGATGGCGTTTTTTTATGATAATGACCTGCTCAATATCGTTCATCGTCATAAATTTTCTTGCGGTGTTCATTCCGTGGAAAATCGGTGTTAAAAACCTGTATTCACTAAACTGATTTGTATTGTTTCACGGTAAAAATTGTATAAAATATCATTAGGAGGCCTTATTATGAAGAAAAATTATATGAAATTTCCAATTTTCTTGTTCTGTCTGCTTTTTTCCGCATGTGGATGGTGCGGAAATGCCAAAAAGGACGTTGCAAAGGCTGATAATGCCGCTTCCGCTGCCAAGAAGGATTTTTCCGTTGATGTATTCAAGGAATATTTCACCTTCTCGGTTCCGTCTGGCTGGGAAAAATACATAACGGACAACAGCAGTACCGCGGAAAAGGATGGCAAGTACCAGGTTGGACTGTGGCATGACTGTACAAAGGCAAGCGTGTCATTTGTGCCGGAAAAAAAGCCTGAAAATGATTTTGCCCAGTTCTTTGGAAGCTCTCCCGAAATAAGGACGGTAGAGGACGTGAGAAGCAATATGGGGCGTTTTGTATGCAAAAAATGCAAGGGCAGTGCCAGGGACAAGGAAATAGACGGCAGCAAGGCCATTGAGATAACAAGCAGGGTGCAGTCCCTGTCATCTGGCGAGGAAACCGGCTCTGTTGAATACATAGTCCCTGCGGAGGGAGGATTCTATTCAATCTATTACAGGGCCTGCGATGACAGTCATGACGCACAGTACAGATATGTGATTGAAAAAATCCTTGAGACATTCAAAGGTGGAAAACTTCATAAGGAAGATCCAGCGGACAAGGCAAAATCAGCAGACAAGGCCAAAAAGGACGGTTCAGACAAAAAATAATACCAGTGTTTCCCGTATTATGCGTAATGAGGAGATAAAGGAATCTCCACAATTGCTCACTGCTAATTGCTAACTTCTAATTGGAAACACGAAAAAAGTACCTTTTTTCGTGTTTCCTTAAAATCCTTTGCCAAAAAGTACTTTTTTTGGTAGAATAAATAGTATACCAGCGGGCAAATGGCGGAACTGGTAGACGCACAGGTCTCAAAAACCTGCGGCCCCTCGGCCATGAGGGTTCGATTCCCTCTTTGCCCAGCTAATTTTCATTTACGTTCCTTATGAATCCCTCGGAGCAATCCGGGGGATTTCTTTATTTGTGCTAATTTATCGTATAATAAAATATATATAGTATACCTCTTTGGCAGCATAAAGGAGATTTTTATGTATATTGTGATCAGTATCTGTGTGTCAGTACTTACGGTTGCGCTGTTGTTCCTTATTGTCCAGGCAATAAGGACACTCAGACAGTTTGAGCATACGGGAAAGGCGGTTGAATATCTGGTACTCAATGCTGACAGCAAGCTGGAGGCCCTTGATCCCGTTGTCACAAGTGTCAAGAACGTGTCAGGTGTCTTGAACAATGTCTGGTTCAAGGGGGCTTCAATAGTATATGCCCTGGTGTCAAAGGTAAAAAGGCAGAAATGAATATATTTTCCTTTTTCAAAAAACTTCGCGATGAGGAAGTTTCAAGAAAAATAGATTTTCTTCAGCAGAACAGGCTGTTTGACAAGATTCCACGTCGCAAAATGCTGCATGTTCTTGAAACATTGCATGAAAAGTCCTATGTAAAAGGGGAAACGATTTTTACGGAGGGGGAAATAGGACGGGCCCTTTTCCTTGTAGTGTCTGGACGTATAGATTTGTACAAGAATATGCCAGACGGTACACAGGTCAAGGTTGCCAGCATCAGCCCTGGTGAGTTTTTCGGCGAGATGGCCCTTATTGAGGAGCGTCCAAGGACAACTTCTGCCATAGTAGGCGAGGATGCGAAGATGTTCCTGCTTTTCAAGATAAAGCTGGATGCCTTGCTTTACGCCAGACCGGAAATAGGTGTTGTCATATCAACAAGGCTTGCAAAAATAATTTCCACACGTCTGCGTGAGACTCTTGCAAAAACAGAGCAGCTGGTCAGAAAGGAAGAGGGCAAATGAACAAGGCAAGAGCCAGGGTCAATTACACACAGTTCATCATACCGCTTGTTATACTGTCGGTAATTCTTCTTATCATAAGGATAGCAAGCAATTCCCTGCTTCCGTTTATACTTAGCGCGGCATTGGCCTATGTCATAAATCCTCTTGTGAACTATTTTGTCATTCGTGGATTTAAACGATATTCGGTAGTGATATTGCTTTATATCGTCGCTGCCGTGATTGTTTTCGTCCTGGGCTATATCTTTGTGAACTTCGTAAGTTCACAGTTCATGTCCTTTTATGACAACTGGCCTGTGTATGTTGAAAAGATGCGTCAGCTTTTCCAGGCAGCGAATGACAAGGTCGTTGTCAAGTATCCATTCCTCGCACAATTCCAGATACAGCACAAGATACTGTCAATGATGGCATCCGTGCCACAATATGTTCTCGGAGCATTGCCAGCCCTTTCATTCCTGTTCCTTGTGCCGTTCATATCGTTCTTCATGCTGGTTGGCGGGGATAGTGTCATAAACTACATATTAAGCCATATACCGGCACGTCGTACCGAACTGATACTGCATGTAATGAGCCGTATAGATGTATCTCTTGGCAATTATCTAAGGGGAATGCTTACCGAGGCATTTTTGCTTTTCCTTATAGCGATGCTAGGACTTACCCTTCTTGGTATAAACTATGCCGCCGTGCTTTCAATAATAATAGGGCTTTCCGGCCTTATACCATATCTTGGTGCCATAGTTGGAGCGGTAATCGCGTCAATAGTTGCCTATGTGCAGTATGGCTCGTTCATACCAGTACTCAAGGTGCTGCTCTTCTTTCTTGGAATACGATTTTTTGATGACTGGTTCATGCAGCCGTTCATTATGAAGAAGGCTGTTGAGCTGAATCCCGCCCTGGTCATATTCTCGCTTATGGCCGGATGGGAGGTCGCAGGCTTCTGGGGCATAGTGTTCTCAATACCTGTCACCTGTATTCTGAAGGAGCTTCTATTCATTTCTGTTGAGATACAGGAGGCGGAATTTGACTGGAAGCCAAAGCCGCAGCCTGTGCGTACAAGCATTCCATATACCTGAAAGGTCATTTTATGAAGAAAATCCTTATAATCCCATTTATTGCCATTATGGCTATGTCAGCCTGTATTCCAGGTTTGAAGAAAACTGATTCCCCGTCAGTAATTCCAGAGCCTCCAAAAGTGGATGATTCTGCCACAAGCACCAGGGCCATAGGTTTTGAGCAGCATGAGTATGCCCTTTCAAAAAAGCCCGACATAGCATTACAGGAGGGTTTTCAGAAGATACTGGATATCGCATACAAGAAGACTGTCGAGTCCAATTCGGAGGAAGATCCGAAGGAAATAGGATTTATATATTCAATGCGTCCCACTGGGGCAATCAATCCTTTCTCCGAGGTTGAGGTGACCTGTATAATACAGGAACGTCATAAGCAGCGGGGACAGGAGTTCTGCGGTACATTCTTCTCCGTGCTTGGGGAGGAATATAGGTATCTGCTGCATCCTGAGGAGCGTCCGAAGGAAGATCCGGAAGCAAGTCAGGAGGAGAAGAAATAAGAGGTCCTTATGAAATTTTATCTTTATAACACAATGACACATGAAAAGGGCGAGTTCAAGCCCATGAATGCCGAACAGGTAACAATATACACCTGCGGTCCGACGGTGTATCATTATGCCCATATAGGCAATATGCGTACATACATTATGGAAGACCTGCTTGTACGGGCATTGAGCTTTCTTGGCTATGGTGTCAGACGCTGCATGAACATAACGGACGTGGGACATCTGGTCTCCGACGGTGATGACGGCGAGGACAAGATGGAGGTTGGAGCGAAGCGTGAGGGCAAGAGCGCGTACGAGATAGCCAGGTTCTATACCGATGCGTTTATGAAGGACTATGATGCCCTGAACTGTCTGCCGCCGGACATTCTCTGCCCTGCCACTGAATACATTGCCGAAATGATAAACCTTGGCATAATCCTTGAACGCAAGGGATATACATATCCCACGTCGGATGGCATTTATTTTGACACGTCAAAACTGCCGGATTATGGCAAACTGGCAGGGCGAAAGCATATTGAAGGCATAGACGAGGGACACCGTGTCGCTATCAATTCCGAAAAACGCAATCCCGCGGATTTTGCCGTATGGAAATTCTCTCCCAAGGACAAGACGAGGCAGATGGAATGGCATTCCCCATGGGGTGTCGGATTCCCTGGCTGGCACATGGAATGTTCCGCAATGGCAATGAAGAATCTCGGAGACACGATTGACATTCATTGCGGCGGCGAGGATCATGTAGCAGTGCATCATACCAATGAGATCGCTCAAAGCGAGGCGGCGACAGGAAAGCCATTCGCCAATTACTGGATGCATGTCAGATTCCTGATAAATAGCGACGGGAAAATGTCAAAATCAAAAGGTGATTTCCTTACCGTTGCGACATTGCCCAAGGAGTACGAGCCATTGGCATACCGTTATTACTGCCTACAGACACATTACCGCAAACAGCTGGAATTTAGCTGGGAAGGAATGAATGCCGCACAGAAGGGATTGGACGGTCTGCGGTCCCTTGCCGCAAAGGCTAAAAATGAGGCATCAGAGCCTGCGGAACTGCTTGCGGATGCCCCATTCGTGGTAAAATTCGCATCTGCTGTCGCCGACGATCTCAATATGTCCGCCGCCCTTGCCGTGGTATGGGAAACACTTAAGGATCAGACCATTTCCGCCGCGGAAAGACATGCGTTCGCCATTGTGGCGGACAATGTACTCGCATTGGATCTTTTCAAGGAAAAAAAGCCAGAAGATACTGCTCTTCCGTCGGAAATTATAGATATAATCAAGGAAAGGGAAGCCGCCCGTGCGGCAAAGGACTGGAAGAAGTCAGATGAGCTTAGGAATATTCTTGCCTCAAAGGGTATAGAGGTGAAAGATACTCCAAAAGGTACTGAATGGAAGCGTAAATAACAAGGCACGAATAGAATACCTGTAAGACAGCAGCCGGAAACGGCTGCTGTTGCTTTATAAGCAAAAAAACAGCCCTTGAATCAAGCCCCTTTTTGTGTTATATAATATGTATAGGCCACTATGAATGGTGGTTGTTTATAAAATTTATTCAATATGTTGCAAAAATTGAATTTTGCCGCTTATACAGAAATTAGGTTTTTTTGTCAAGCGGAAAACATATTCAATTAGCAATTAGCAGTGAGCAATGAGCAATTATGGAAACGCAGAAAAAATGCTTTTTTCAGCGTTTCAAGTTAGAAGTCAGGAGTTAGTAGTGAGTAGTTGAGGAAATACCTTATCTCGTAATTGCGAGGAATGAAATGACGAAGCAATCTTTTGTTGTATAGAAAAAAATGGAGTTCCTGAAATAGATTGCTTCGCTACCGCTCGCAATGACGTAAGTATTTTTAGATTTTTCTCTAATTGCTAATTTTACAGAGGTTTTTAACATTATGAGATGTCCGTTTTGCACAGCGTCAGATACAAAGGTGGTTGACAGCCGCGAGTCGCTGGATAGTTTCGGAGTACGCCGCCGCAGGGAATGTGAGGTATGCCACAAGCGTTTCACAACCTATGAACGCATAGAGCAGAATCCTATCTCTGTGCTGAAAAAGGATGGCCGTAGGGAGGAGTTTTCCCCGGAAAAGCTGAAACACGCGATAAGCATGGCCTGCCATAAAAGACCGGTAAGCACGGAAACGATTGCCGAAATATGCACGACAATAGAGGCCGCCTTGCGGAACGAGGATACCAAGGATATACCAAGCAGCCTTATAGGGGAACTTGTAATGGCAAAGCTGAAGGAGACTGACAAGGTCGCATATATAAGGTTCGCATCAATTTACAGGGAGTTTGAGGACGTAAAGGATTTCCGCAAGGCAATAAAAGAGGTATCCGGCAAGTAAATTTTGCTTACGCAAGATTTACAATTAGCAATTAGCAGTGAGAAATTAGCAATTGCGGAAATACCTTATATCGTCATTGCGAGGAGCATTAGCGACGAAGCAATCTTTTGTTGAATAGAAAAAACGGAGTTCCTGAATCAGATTGCTTTGCTACCGCTCGCAATGACGTATAAAAAAGAGATTTCTAATTATAAAAAGCCTCGGAGGGCTAAGAAGCAATATGAACGAGAATTTTCCAAAAATTATAAAAAAACGCAATGGCCGCATAGCGGCTTTCAATGCTGAGAAAATAAAGCAGGCCATTTACAAGGCCGCCTATACCGTCGGTGGTCGTGATGAGGAGCAGGCAGCAGGACTTGCCGATGAGGTCTCACGTCGCCTTAATGAGGAATTTTCCGCCAAAGGAAACATTCCCACGGTTGATGACAGCAATGCGATGTGCATCAGGGTCCTTCGCGAAAAGGGCTTTGACAAGACCGCTGCGAAGTTTGAAAGCTATGCGGCGGACAGAAGCCGTGTACGCCGCAGCGGCCTTCTTGTAAAAAAGCACAAAAGAAATGCCGACATAACGGATCAGATGCTGCTTGTGCAGTCTTTCTCCAGTGAGACAACAGAGCCGTTTGACCGTTCAAAACTTGCCGCATATTTTGAGAAGGAATACAAGCTGGATCCGGAGCTGTCAGAAATGATAGCCAAGGAGACGGAAAACTCCGCCTATCAGCTTGCAGACAAATACGGCACAAGGAGCTTTGACACGCAGTTCCTTCGCCGTATTGCGGAATCTCATTTTGCAATGATGGGCATACCCGTAAAACAGTCCTCGCTTTCAATACCTCTTTCCACGGTTGAGGCACTTGTTGTTTCAAACAGCAAGGAGAACAGCAACATAACTTCCAACAACCCGGAGGCAGTCAATCTTGGCATAGCGGAATATACGTTGAAACAGTACAATCTACGCTGCGTGTTTTCAGACGAGGTTTCCGAAGCACACAACAAAGGTGTCATACACATTCACGACCTGGGCTATCCGCAGAGGGTTTATTGCTCCAGCCACAGCATAGAGTATATCAAAAAGTACGGTCTTGACAAGATAGTCGCAAATCTGCAAAACAAGAGCAATCCTGCCAAATCGGCAATGGTGCTGAACGGACATATACAGACATTCCTGGCCTCAATGCAGTCCAGATATGCCGGTGCTTTGGGATTCGGTTTCCTGAACATTCTGTATGCCCCAATGCTGAACTGCCCGCAGAAAATGATAGAAGGCGAGCTTGAAGGCAAGAAGGTGCGAATTACGAAGGCCGCGTTGGACGCAATGGAAGATGCTGGTACGATAAGCTATACGGACGGCACGGCAGTACCTTGTTTCAAGGTTGTTCGCGAATATACGGCTCTTGCGACCATATCCAAAAGGGAAATGACTCAGATCGCGCAGAATCTGATATTCTCCGCCAGCCAGAACGCCTTTAGCCGTGGTGGGCAGACGCTTTTCATTGATTTCAACATTCATACTGGCGTTCCACAGTATATGAGGAATGTACCTGCACTTGGTCCTGGCGGCAAATATATGCTTGAAGACAAGGATGGGAACATAGAGCTTGTTGACGATGCCCCACGCTTCAAGGGTGTTGACGGAGATTCACGCAATGGCGACGTTGTAAACCCCGCTGATGGACGCAAATACATAACCTACGGAGACCCCAGGCTTGTAAGGACATCGCAGGAATTTGCCATTGAGCTTATGAAGGTATGGGAGGCAGGAGACAAATATGGAATACAGTTCGCATTCCCTAAATGCGATCTTCACGTCGGCAAGGACACTCTTGAAAATCCTGATGAAAGGGCGGTTTTTGAGGAAGGCTGCCGTCTGGCAAGCAAGAATGGTTCAACATATTTCATGTTTGACAGGGACGGAGCGGGAGCGACCCTTGCCCAATGCTGCCGCCTGAAGGAAAAGGTGACAGATCCGGCCCTTCTGAAACACCCGGAGAAAATACGTTTTACCGGATTCCAGAATGTGACCATCAATCTGCCGCAGGCCGCCTACAAGGGCAGGACATTGGAAGGAACTTTCGCGGAAATTGACAAGGCAATGAACCTTGCCATGAAGGCTCATCTTGAGAAAAAGGCATATATACAGCATCTGCTTGATACCGACGGCAGCCCATTGCGTTCTCTTGGAATTGACTCTGACGACGGAGAACCCTATGTCAACCTGGACAAAAGCACATACATTATCGGCCTCATAGGTCTTAACGAGGCCGTACAATGCCTTACCGGCTCGGAGCTGCATGAAAGTGCCAGCTCGTATGAGATTGGCCTTCGCATAGTTGACCATATGTATCAGAACATACAGAAATTCAGACAGGAATACGGTCTGAAGGTGACCATTGAGGAAACTCCGGCGGAAAGTGCCACGCAGAAACTTGCCAAGGGCGATCTTGCCAGATTCCCACAGGCGAGGAAGTATATAAAGGGAGATCTCATTCACGCTCCGTATTACACAAATTCAATACATATAAATCCGGGAGCGGACGTTTCAATCCTTGACAGGATAGAATTGCAGAGCAAGTTCCACGAGATGATTGAAAGCGGCAGCATAATACACGTCTATTGCGGCGAGAACAAGATTCCGGCGGAATCAATAGCGACATTGATATCAAAAAGCTATTACAACACAAGGGCATCGCAGATAACCGTATCGCCGGAATTTACCCATTGCAACAACTGCCACGCAAATTATTTCGGATTCAGGGACAATTGCGATCGTTGCGGCAGCGATGACGTGATGAAACGTACGAAGATCGTCGGGTATTTCTCCAATCTCGGCGGCTGGAACGATTCACAGCTTGAAATAAGCCGTGCCAGGGAAAAGGCAGCAAGGCATTATGCGGATTTCTCGCCGAAAGTTCCGTGGCTGCATAAGAAGGATTCTTCCAAGAAGATAATGGTTTTCGGAAAGACAGGCTGTGGCAACTGCGAGGATGCGAAGAAAAATCTTTTCACCATTCTGGCAGAAAGAGGCCTTTCCTCTGAAATACCTGTGGAGTTTTACGATCTTACTACTACGGATGCCAGGATTGCCGCCGCATCATGGAACATTCCGCTTGACCCGATACCGACGGTGCTTGTCAAAAACGGCAGCAGAATACGCAAATACGAGATGGAATTCCGCCGTGGCAAGCCTGTGCACCGCAACAGGCTTGATTATGAAAATATGGTGGACTCATTGGATATTTTCAAGCCAGATAACAGGGAATTGACAAATAAGGATTCCCTTGGCGGAGCGGAAAATACTGTCAACAGGCTGGCCTCGGTAGCCGCGGAAAAAAAGCATGAATGAAAGAAGACGCAGGAAAAGTGTCTTTTCCTGCGTCTTCAATGAGCAGTTAGCAATTAGCAGTGAGCAATTGATGTAAATTTCCATATAGAAATTTACAGTTAGAAGTTAGTAGTGAGTAATTAGGAGTTAATGAAGTTCTTATATAAAAAAAGCCCTTGCCGTAAGGCAGGGGCTTTTTCAATTTGAGAAGCACGGAGGAGCAGGAATCGTCAAGATAACTGCTCCGTGTCTTTTTTTGTGTTTTTAATCAATAATCCTCGCAAAACAAACCACAATGTGGTTTCGGGGTTTGTTTGAGCAGCTAGGGAAACGCAGATAAAGTAGGTGTTTTTGAAATTTTATTGTCTTAAAATGAAA
>R20__coassemble_620_pt1 | contig 24691 bp, 20 predicted proteins | sample R20__metabat2_high_PE_044 | metagenome-assembled genome bin R20 | reverse complement strand
TTGCCCCATTGAAATATATGCTTAAGAACCAATAACCAACCAGCATTGCCGGATAGCCCAGCAGGAATAACAGCTTTTCCTTTAGGCTAAGCGCCTGCCAGTCATCGTAAGCCCCTAACGTCAGAATCTGTCCGATTATGCGTTTCATCTTGTTTTTGCCTCCAGTTGTTTTATTTTTGCTTCCAGTCTGCCTATTTTCTCTCCAAAGCGGGCTATAACCTTTACAAAAGTTTGTTTTTGTTTTATCAGATATTCTACTCTGTCCTCCAGTTTCTGCATATCCATCAGAATATCTTGCACAAAATCTTCTAGCGAGGCCAAAAAGTCGTCTGTTCTTTTCAAGTCTCGTTCCAGACAGAACAGCCTTCTTGTATTTTCTTTTTCTTCTTTCCTGTTTTCGCATTTCATTTCTTTGCCTCCTTATGCTGTTTCCGCTCCAAGGGCTATGAGGTAGTCCTGATATGCCCTTATTCCGTCAATCCTCATGTAATGCTTGCGCTCGCCCATTGTGATTATGTACTTGCGCAGGGGGTCGTTCTGATCCCGCCAGCGGTCGCGGAACTTATGCTCTCCGAGGTTCAGCATCTGCCTTGCCTCTTCCAGCGTATAGAGCCGCAGCTCCGGCGGCGTGTCTGCCGCCTGTCTCGTCTTTCTTCGTCTCATGGCCTTGCTCCTTGTGTTGTCTTAGGCCGTCCATTGTGTGTGATTGCTGGTCCGGCGGGGGGCGGCACGGCTCTGGCAGCTATGCCGCCCCAGAAATTGTGTCTGTCAGGCTTGCGGCAGGCTGTCCCACCAGGCGAAGAATTCGGACTTTTTGCAGCGGCGCATTTTGTAGCGCATCTTTTTCCACAGCTTGCGGTAGCCGGGGTCTTTGTGCATCAGCTTGTATTCCGTCTGCCTGCTTTTAAGCCCCATTATCCGCCGTGCCTGAACAGGCGTAAGCCACAGTGCGTCTTTTATTTCTTCTTCCAGTGTCATTTTTGTTCCTCTAACAGCCCTAATTCCTTGAACTTTTTTTGTGCGTAATATACTGCTCTTATTCCTACCTTTAAATGTGCAGCTATTTCTTCAAGTCTTACACGTTTTAAGCGCAGCATTGCGAGCATCATCTTTTGCCCTGCCGTCAGCCTGTCATCTGCGATGATGTCGTCGGGTATCCACAAGCCTCGGCTAAACTTCTTCATTTGTTTACACTTTTTACAGTTTTTAACTATAATGTCTATTAATAATGCCCGGAACTTTATCCGGGGATTAATCAAAACTCTTGATAAAATATCAAGTGCTTGATATTATTTTACATTACCCTTGTTATTTTGTCAAGGGATATTTGAGGATTTATGCAAAAAAAATTAGAGGAAAAGATAAAAAACCTAATGAAACTAAAGATGAGAACTCCTGCTGATATGGCAAGACTTATGGGGATTTCTCCTCAGGCTTTTGCAAGCATTATGAAATCAAAAAAATCTCCGTCGGTACAAAACCTAAAAAAAATGGCTTTGGTTTTAGGCGAAAGTGAAGATTATTTCATTTCTGATAATATATCAATAAGTCAACAAGCAAACGGCAATTATGGAAATGTCTCGCAAAACATTGGCGGCGACAAATCCGACCTTGAAAAAGACATAGAAATTATAAAGCTGAAATTAGACAAAGTAGATTTGATTAATTTTAAATTAGACAAAATATTGGAAGAACTGCAAAAAGACAAAAAGTGTTGACAAGTGATAACATATATGTTATAATATAAGTATGGAACGCAAACAATTTGGCATAATATTTTATGCGGACAGAAGAGGAAAGTCACCAGTACTGGATTTTATAAAAGAGCTGGAAGGAGCAAATGGAAAACAGGCGTTGGCAAGATTAAAAAAAGTGCGTTTGTTTCTAAGAAGACTTAAAAATGAAGGAACATTTGCTGGAATGCCTATGACAAGACATTTAGACGGAGACATCTGGGAACTAAGGCCGTTAAGCGACAGAATACTGTTTGCCGCATGGGATGGGGAAAATTATGTTATGTTGCACCATTTTGTAAAAAAGACACAAAAAACACCTGCAAGGGAAATTGAGCAGGCAAGACGTAATTTAGAAGACTTTAAGTTAAGGGAGGCATAAAATGGCAACTACTAAAGGAGGATCCATAATTTGGGATGATGAGCTTGACAGGGAACTTTTCCCTTTGGATATAATTGCGGAAACAGATTTGATAGCAGATGTATGCAGCGAAATTGTTAAAGCCCGCAATGAAAAGAAAATCAGCCAAAGGCGGCTGGCAGAAATATCAGGTCTGAAACAATCCGCCATAGCCAGGCTTGAAAAAGCCGGAGCTTTGCCACGCCTTGACACAATTTTAAAGCTGCTCCTGCCGTTGGGGAAAACGCTTGCGGTTGTGCCGCTAAAAAAGAGCCTTGCGGAATATGCCGCAAAAACAAAAGCGGCGGAAGACGCAAAAACAGCAGAAAGCCCCGCTGATGCAGCCCCGGCAAGCCACGGCAGCGGCGCGCCGTATTCCCCCGGATATGCGCCAATGCAGGCCAAAGGCAACAGGTAAACGAAAAAGCCCCGGCGAGTTCCGGGGTTTTTTATGCCTGAAGAAGTTATTGACAGCGATTGTCAATAACCTGTCAATATCGTGTCAATAAGTGCCATTTTTTGTCTTTTTTACTGCAAAATTTGCAGCATTTTTTGCAGCAATTTTTGCACCCCACCTTATAGAAATATAAGGAAGAAAAGTATTAAAAAGTATATAAGGTATATTCTTCATAGGCGGTGAGATTACGCGGCAAGCCGCATAATCCCCCCTGCCACGGTGATGACGGATTTCCTCCCGGAAATTATTATTTTATTCCTTTTTTTTTGCGGTCATACCTGAGCAGTTCTTGAGCGGGACAACAACATATTGTGTATATCCCTTGCAAAACAACAACATATCGGCTATAATATTAGATAACGGCTCTGGCAGGCTTGTATAAAGCTATGCCATGAGCTTTTTTTATGCCTGCCAGGGGGAGCAAAGGGAATGGCAGGAAAGGCGGCTAAAAAGACAGTAAGCAAGAAAAAGGCAGCCCCTAAAAAGAGGGGCGCAAAGCCTTTGTTTGCTTCCGCTGCGGATATGCAGCAGAAGATAGACCTTTACTTTGCCACAAGGGACGAAGATAACCCTCCCACCTACAGCGGGCTTGCCCTTGCGCTTGGCTTTTGCGACAGGCAGTCTTTATATGATTATGCGGCGAGAAGCGAGGAATTCTCTTGCACTATAAAAAAGGCAAGGGCAAGGGTTGATGAAGCGATTGAAAAAATGGGAATGACCGGGAAAGGCAGCGCGTCATTTTTAATCTTCGCGCTCAAAAATCACGGCTGGACGGACGAGATAAAGAGCGAGGTCAAGACAACTGTCGTTATAAAGTCGGCCAAAGAGTTGAAAGAGGGGCAGGATTTATGAATGTGAACATCACAATCCCTTACAACTTCAGGCCTCATCTGTATCAGATACCGCTCTGGGAATATTTTGAGAAAGGCGGCAGTTCGGACGGCAAGAGGGCTATTTTGGTATGGCACAGGCGAGCCGGGAAAGACCTCACATGCCTGAACATTTTGATAAAGGAAGCCATTGTCCAGCCTCATAATTACTGGTTTATCTTACCGACCTATAAGCAGGTCAGGAAGGCCATTTGGGAGGGCAAGACCAAAGAGGGGACAAGATACCTTAGCTGTATCCCGAAACCGCTTATAAAGCGGAAGAACGAGCAGGACATGAGCATTGAGCTTGTGAACGGCAGCATTATCCGTTTTTTGGGCGGCGATAATCCTGATAGCCTGGTCGGCGCAGGCCCTCGCGGCATAGTGTTCAGCGAGTGGGCATTGATGAGGCCGTCGCTCTGGGACTTGCTGGAGCCGATACTTGCCGAAAACCACGGCTGGGCATTGTTCAATTCCACGCCGAGGGGCGACAACCACTGCCGGGCGACATTTGAGAACTTTAAGAAATCGCCGGATTATTTTGCGTCTATCCTTACGGTTAATGACACGGGCATCGTGCCGCCGGAAGAGATAGACAAAAAAAGATTTGTTGACAATATCCCGGAAGAGATAATCCAGCAGGAATATTTCTGCTCATTCGCAGGTGCGAGGACTGGAAGCTATTATGGCGACGCAATGAACGCTCTTTCATTGCAGGGTCGTATATGCAAAGTGCCTTATGATCCGCAGAGCCTTGTGCATACATACTGGGACCTGGGTCTGTCGGACGAGACGGCTATATGGTTCGTGCAGATTATCAACGGCGAGGTGCATCTGATAGACTACTACGAGGATCACAACCGCCGCCTAAGCGACTATGCGGACTATCTGCTGCACGTCAAATCTTACCGCTACGGCAGCCACAACCTGCCGCACGACGGCAGGAAAAGGGAGCTTGGTACATTGCAGACCTATCAGCAGATGCTCATGGACGCAGGCCTTGCGAACGTAAAGACCATACAGCGCACACCCTCCGTGCATGAGGGCATATTGCAGGCAAGGCAGCTGCTTACGCGCTGCTGGTTTGACGAGGAAAAATGCAAGGACGGCCTTTATTGCCTGCGGAACTATCACAGAGAGTACGACAATGACCGCAAGTGCTTCCGCGACAGGCCGGAACACGACAACACATCGCACGGCGCGGACGCATTCCGCATGATAGCGGAAGCCCTCGCAAGGGACGAGGCCATGCGGGCGGACAGGCCTGTCAAGGTTGAAATGGAATATGATTTTATGAGGTGAGTTATGGGTTTATTCAAAAAGGCAGTTGGTGGTTTGACCAGTGCTTATAAAAAAATCAAGAATCAGGCCACGCGGACATGGAAGAATTACAAGGGAACGATTCTGGGAGCCGCCACAGGCGGTCTTGTAGGGGCTGGAATAGGCGGCATGATGGATTATTCAAACCATCAGCAGGAAAAGCTCGCACAGCAACAGCAGGCTGAGCTTGACAGAATGAATGCCGCAGCCGAAAGGGAAAGAAACAAGACCACTATCACGGACGAAAATTCCGTTGGTGGTGATACTGGCAAGAGCAGGAAGAAGAAAAGATCCATACTGGCCGGAGCTGACAGAGGAAACGCAGGGGGGACCCTGCTAGGCGGCGGATATGGCGGCGAGAGAAAGCTGGGAGATTAGGCAGAAATGAGGATAGACGAGGCTCGCAGACTGTATGCCCAGATTGACAGATCCAAGGAGGCTCATGTCAATGACTGGAGGCAGATAAGCAAATATATTGCCCCTACAATGGGGCAGTTTGACGAGCCACGCCATTCCGAGGACAAGACAAGCATTGATTACAAGTCTCTTATCAACTCAACAGCCGTCCATGCCCTGAAAGTGTTAGGCAGCGGAATGATGAGCGGGCTGACCTCGCCTTCCGTGCCGTGGTTCAAGTTCAAGGTCGTAAACAGTTCCGGGGAGGACGTTGCGGGTTCTGACATTGAGAAGTGGGCGGACAAGCTGACCTCTATCATTGAGGACGTTTTCGCAAAAAGCAATCTTTATGACGTGCTTCCGTTGTTTTATAATGAGCTTGCGGCCTTTGGCTCTGCGGCTTTCTTTGTGGAAGAGGATTTCAAAACTATTATACGCTGTACGTTTTTTACAGCAGGAAGCTACTCCGTGGCTCTTGACAACAATGGACGTGTCAACCGTTTCTGCCGTAGGTTCAGGAAGGACGTAATGGGAATGGCGGAGGCCTTCGGGCTTGAGAACTGCCCGGAAAGCGTGAAGTCGGAGTATGCGAACAAGCAGTTCTCCACGGAGCATGATATAAGCCATATCATAGTGCCAAATGTGAACTACGATCCAAACAAGCGGAACAACCTTGAAATGCGTTATGCCTCCGTGTATTTCTGCGACGATGTGATTTTGAGGGAGAGCGGATATAGGAATTTCCCTGTTGTCTTTACTCGGTGGAAGACAAAGACTGAGAACGATGTCTTCGGCACTGGCATAGGGCATGAGGTGCTGGGCGACGTTAGGACGCTTCAGAAAATGGAGCAGAAGAAGCTCATAGCCGTTGACAAGCTGATTGACCCTCCATTGCAGATAAACGGTTCGGAGCAGGGAAGCATTAACCTTTATCCGGGCGGTGTTACCCGTGGAATGGGAATGCGGATAGAGCCTATATACAATGTAGGGCTTGACCTTGCCGCACTACAGGCCGCCATCGAGGGCATAGAGCGGCGGATAAACGAGCATTTCTTTGTGGACGTGTTCCAGATGATAGCGAGCCGACAGGACAAGACCATGACCGCCTACGAGGTGTCCGCACTGCTTGGCGAGAAGATGATGATCCTGGGGCCTATCTACCACATGATAAAGACAGAGGGACTGGATCCGCTCATGTCTCTTGTGATAGAGGCCGGTTTTGAACTGAACTTCCTGCCGCCTCCGCCGGACAATGCGGAAGTGAGCGCTATGGACGTGGAGTATATTTCCACGATAGCCATGGCCCAGAAGGCGGAAAAGCTGAAAATCTTGCAGCAGGGGCTTAACTGGGGCTTTTCCGTGGCACAGGCACAGCAGACGATAATGCAGACACCGGTAGGGGACAACATAGACATGGACGGCCTTGTGCGGAGCGGAATGTACGCGCTGGGACTTCCGGCTGATACCATACGCTCAAAAGAAGACATACAGCAGATAAGGGCTGAAAGGGCCGCACAGCAGCAGGCCGCGGCACAGGCACAGGCAGAGGAACAGAACCTCGCTACAATGAAGGTTCTTGGCGGGATAAAGAACAAGGACGGCTCAAATGGACTTGAAAAGGCACAGGAAATGGGAGCGGGAAGATTCTGATTATGGACTATGAAAAGCTGGTGAAGGACAGGCAGAAGTTATTTGACGAGTATCTGCTGGAGCTCTTGAAATTGTATGGGTTCAGGAATTTCATAGGCAGGGTCATGGATTCCTGCGGTACTTATGGCCAGCCTTATATCCCTGGCTCTTTTGACAAGACGGCGTTCAAATGTGGGCAGATGAGCATAGGGATGATGTTGAGGTCATGGATAAGCGCCGTTGATCCAAACGCCTTGCCACTTATTGAAAAGGAATTTCTAAACGAGTTGAAAGAAGAGGAAAGGAAAAGACAGGAAACGGAGGAATAAATGGAAGAAAACGAAGAGGAAAAGACCGCTGAAACTGAAGAGCCTGGAACAGGCGGAGCGGCAGACAGTTCCGCGGAGCAGGACAAAGGAAGTGCCGAGCAAAAAAAGGCTGAAAGCAGCGAGACCGAATACAGGTTCACTTTCAAAAAAGGCGAGGAAATGAGCGAGGAGTATGTCGCCGATTTTGCGAAGTTTGCCAAAGAACAGGGGCTTTCGCCGGAACAGGCACAGGCAATATTGAGCAGGAACGCTGCCTTTTACCACAACGACCGCTCACGCATTGACGCAGAACTTCAGGCACAGGCGGAGGAGTATGAGAAAGAGACGAGGGCGGAGCTGGGCGAGCATTTTGACGAGACAGTTTCTTATGCCGCGAAGGCTCTTGACAAGTACGATACCGACGGAGCATTGAGAGAACTGTTTGCCGTGTTGCCGATAGGGAACAATGTCAAGCTCATAAAGGTCTTTGCAAGAATGGGAAAGGACATAGCCGAGGACAGGCTTGTAAAGGGCGGCAATGCGGGCGGCGGGACATCGCTTGAAGAAAGAATGTTCCCCGGATTTAAAAAATAAAAATCAAAAAAAGGAGACACAAAAAGTATGGCTGACAAACTTACTTTGGAAGACGTGGCGCGCAGGCTTGACCCTAAAGGATCTGTTTCTGCGATAGCCGAGATCTTAACAGAAACAAACGAGATTCTGCTGGATATGCCCTTCATCGAGGGAAACCTGCCGACAGGCCACAAGACAACAATCAGGACAGGCCTGCCTACCGTGGCATGGCGCGAGCTGAACTATGGCGTACCGCAGGGCAAAAGCACCACAAAGCAGGTCATAGACACGTGCGGTATGCTGGAGGCTTACAGCGAGGTGGACGCAAGGCTTGCGGAGCTTAACGGCAACAAGGCATCTTTCCTGCTTTCCGAAAGCCGCGCTTTCCTTGAAGCGATGAATCAGGAAATGGCAAAGGCCGTGTTCTACGGCAAGGCATCTGACAGGTCAAAGATAGTGGGCCTGACATCACGGTTCAGCGCACTGAGCGGGGCGGACAGTTCCTCCAACATAATCAATGCGGGCGGAAGCTCAAACCGCACCTCAATATGGGTAGTGTGCTGGGGAGAGAACACAGTCCACGGCATATATCCCAAAGGGACAAAGGCCGGGCTTAAACAGTGTCCTACGGAAAAATGCACACTCATAGACAGCGACGGCGGCAAATACGACGGCCTCCGCACCCATTTTATATGGGACAGCGGCCTCTGCGTCAGGGACTGGAGATATGTCGTGCGCATCTGCAACATAGACACGTCCACGCTGACGAAGAACAAGAGCGCCGGGGCTGACCTTGTTGACCTGCTGGATCAGGCGGTTGAACTTCTGCCTGACCTCCGGCTCGGAACTCCAAGGATCTATATGAACAAGACCATAAGGAGCTTCCTGCGCAGGCAGATAAAGAACACAACAAACGTGCATCTGAACCTGGACGACATAGCCGGAAGAAAGGTGCTGACTTATGACGGCATTCCAGTACGCCGCTGCGACCAGCTGACAAACAGCGAGGATGCGGTTTCCTGATCTTTGTTAGGAGGATAAAAGCGATGATTATTGACCACGAACTTATTATGGCTAACAGGCAGGCCGTTACTTCAAGCGCGGCAGGCTCAAACGTGATAGACAGGAAGACGGCGGGAGATTCAGATCCCGGACTTGTTTTCATAGTGGACTGCGATGTTTCCGCGACTTCAAGCGGCTCTGCCACTCTTACTGTGGAGCTTCAGAGTTCCGACTATTCCACGTTCGTTGACGGCAGCAACAATGCCTCATACAACACGCTGGCGAAGACGGAGACTATCGCACTTTCTGACCTTACGGCAGGGAAAAGGCTTTTCTGCGGACGCTTCGCAAAGGGTGCGAAACGCTATATGCGGGCGTATTTCACTGTAGGCACTGCCAACCTTACGGCAGGGAAGTTCTCCGCCTACCTTGTGAATGACGCGCAGACAAACTGCTGAAAGTCGCATGAAACCGGCGGGGATTAACGCCCCGCCGGAATAGGAACATACAAGGACGTTATGCAGATTTCCAAACTGGATATTTTCAATCTTGCTCTTGCCGCGCTCGGACAGGACACGGTGGCGGCCACGGACGAGGACAGCACGGCAGCGAAAAGGCTGCGTATGCTGTATGACATCGTGCTTGAACAGGAACTGCGCGCTCATGACTGGAAATTCTGCGGCAGGGACGTGAAACTTACTCTTTCTGCCGAAAGCGTGGAAGGCTGGCTTTACGCGTACAACAGACCGGACAATATAATATTTGTGCGGAATGTGTTTAACTCTTTTCATGACAGGAGGAACGCAAGGAAGGCTGACTTCGCGGAAATGGCGGACAGCGGGCTTACTTCAAGGCTGATATGCTGCAACCTTGCGGACGCATACGCCCATGTGTCATACCGTGTGGATAATCCCTCCTTTTTTGACGCTCTGTTTATAGATGTTTTCAGGTATGCGCTTGCGAAGGAGGCCGCCTTCGGCCTTACCGGGGACAGCCGGAATGTGCAGATGATGAACAGTCTTTATGCCAATGCCCTGAACAGGGCTATTGCCGCCGACCTGCTGGAGGAGAACATAACTCCCAGATATGGCACGGACTTTATAGAGGTACGCGGATAATGGAAGTATACAAGGCTTCTTTTGCGGGAGGGGAGGTTTCCCCTGAAATAGCGGCAAGGGCAGACCTTGAAAAATACTCTATTTTCTGTTCCGAGTGCCGGAACATGATAGTACAGCAGCAGGGCGGAATCAAACGCCGACCTGGCACAATATACATGGGCGAGTGCGGCATTACCGGAATAAGTCAATCAACTGAAAGAAAAATTATTCCTTTCATTATCAGTGTGAAAGAGTGCTATGTTCTGGAGTTTTGGCTTGGATATATGAGGGCATATACAAAGGACGGAGTTGTTAAAAGGCTTCTTATGCCAGACTATCCTTTTGAGCTTTCAACTGGATTGACATCTCAGGATTTGAAAAAACTGACATACACACAGATCAAGGACAGTCTTATAATTCTGGACGGAAAACATATCAAGGAGATAAAACGCAAGTTTTCAGACGGCGGAGATCCATATTTTACGATAGAGGATTACAAACCGCAATATGGGCCATTTGTAAATGAGACGGAGGAAGAGGCTCCACAGGGAAGTATAGCCAGAACCAGTGTTGTGGGAGAAAGCTCTCTCGCGACGAAACTATGCTTGTCGGATTCCGAGTTTTCGCAGGCAGATGTAGGCAAGCAGTATCGTTTGAAAATATATATTGAATCTAACAAAATCTCATTTTCTGGCAACACGATGTCAGAGCTTGCATTAAGACGAACAATCTGTTATTCCTCATGGGCATTGAATATCAAAACAGGCTGGACTGGAACAGTCAATATGGAATACTCGGAAGACGGAACGAATTGGAACATATATAGAACGTTTACTTCTTCCTCATACACTTCTGAAGCTAATGACAATACTCAAGTAGCAGTAACTGGGAGTTTCGCAACCGAGGATTTCCCAGTCTATGTAAGATTTACCGCATCCATAAGTCAAGGGCAGACATTGAATCTTGATTTCCAGACGCAAGGTTTCTGGTACTACCTTATTATGAATGTCCTAAGTGTTGACGAACAACCCGTCTTCTCGGATTTTACAAGTACGGCAACGGTTGAGATTGTTGATTTGCCAGACACTATTTTTGATTATCTGCCGTCTTATCCCACAAATTCCAGAACATGGGCGGTAGGCCGTCCGGCATGGACGACTGAAAGGGGAATGCCGAGGGCGGTCGCACAGTTCCAGCAGCGGCTTGTATTCGGCGGTACGGATACAGAGCCGGACGTGATATGGGCAACGGAGACAGGGGAGAAATATTCCTTCTTCAAGAACGTTGAGCCAAAGAGCGCGGACAGCATAACGACAAGTGTCATAGACAGCAAGTCTTCCAAGATACTTGCCCTTAGCTCGCTGCGCAGCCTGCTTGTTTTCTGCATGGGTGCGGAGTTCTGCCTTTCCTCTGACGTTTTCACGCCTTCCGCTGCCGGTTTCAACAAGCAGTCGGAGTATGGCTTTCTGGAAAACAGCTGTTTTGAGGTTGTGGGAAACAGGATAGTGTTCCCACAGAACATGGGCAAGGTGCTGAGAGTGTTCGCCTATGACTATGCCAATGACAATTATTTCGGGCAGGACATAAGCATATATGTAAAGCACTTTTTCAAGAAAGGACGTATAAAGGATCTTGCCTATCAGCAAGAGCCAAACACCACGTTATGGGTTGTGCTGGATAACGGGGAGCTGCTTTCCTGCACATATCTTGAAGAGCAGAACGTGCTTGCCTGGGCAAGGCATGACATAGGCGGCAAGGCTTTGAGCGTATGTTCCATATACGGAGAGGGGCAGAACGATGTGTTCCTGATTGTTCAAAGGAAGATAGGCGGGACGGACAAGTATTTTGTAGAGAAGCTGGCGAAGGATAACGGGGATATACAGACTTCGTGCTACATGGACTGTTCCTATGCTTACTCACACCCAACGACTACAAAAACGAATTTCCCAGTGCCACAGTTTGCCGGGCTTGACAAGATAGACGTGCTGGCGGACGGCAAGTATCTAAAGGATATTCCCTTGCTGATCAGTGATGGGACGGTATATGCCAATGGAACGACGTATGCCGACATAAGCGGCATAATGCCGGACGGGGCAAAGAACATCATTGCCGGATTGAGATACAAAAGCTCCGTAAAGACACTGCCGATAAACACGGATTCGCAGAACGTGCTGCTGAACAAGAAGATACGTTTCCCTTACGTTGACGTGTGCCTGCTTGACAGCGTGGAGTGTGATGTAGGATTTTCAGATCACAAGAAGGAAAAGATCCTGCCCATATACAGGCAGTATAATGCCTGCCCTGAATCGCAGAGCGGCTGGAAGAGGGTGCCTCTCAACGCGTCAAACGAGCTGGGGGCATGTGCCGAGATAAGCATTGACAGCCCTTATCCGCTGAACGTGCTGGGGCTTATCATTGAGGCGGTGTAGAAGAATTTATGTCAGGAGAAACCAATAACACTAATGCCGGAGGATTTTCCCTTAACGGAAGTACGCTCAAAGGTTTTGGAGCGGGGGCTACGCTGCTAGGCGGAGCGTTTAATGCTTATGGGCAGTATCTTTCTTCCAAGAATCAGATCTCACAGAACAACCTACAGGCCGACTGGCTGCTGAAACAGGCTTATCTGAACGGCCTATCGGCACAGAAGAACATACAGAACCTTTCGGAAGCGGGAATGGAGCAGATGTCGGCTCTTACGGACAGCTATCTGAACACGGAGAGCGACGCAAGGGTTGCCGCGGCTGTCTCCAACGTTGACATAACAAAGGGTTCCGCCATGGAGGTGGCAAACGCGTCATATCTGGGCTATCTGAAGGACAAGGACGCTTTAAGCAAGAACATAGGCAATCAGATAAGCGACATTGAGACGCAGGCAAACATTGACAAGCTGAACGCCGAATATCAGGCGAAAAGTCTGAAACTGCAGAACAAGTATATAAGAAGGACAAGGTGGATAGGCATAGGCGGAACGATTTTGGGTTCTGCGGCACAGGCTGCTGCGTTTATGGTCTGAAAAAGGAGACGGATTTATGGCCAATATCAGGATTCCACAGTATGAAAGGAAGGTGCAACTTAATGCGAACCAGTCCCCGGCGGTGCGTCTTGCCGAGCCTATACCTGAACCGGATTATGGAAAGGCCATTCAGCAGGCAGGGGCGGCTATTGCCAGCATAGGTAGCAGCGTAAATGCGATAGGGAACAAACTGCAAAAGCAGAATTTCGCCCTAATTGAGGCGGACAGGGACGCAATGGTTAAAGAAGTGCTGACCAAGGCCGCACAGGGAACAGTAAAAGAAGAGAACGGTGCAACTGTTCACAGCTATGGATATGAGCAGCGCAACGCTGATATTGAGGGAATTGACAAAAAGCTTAAAGGGAAATACGGTGATTTTTTCACGCAATGGCAGGCAAGCATTCCGGGGCGGATTTCACAAAAAAAATTTGATGAAGCGTTTGGCAATGTGCTGGCAAAAAAACTGTACGATCACAAAATGGCAGCGCTTGATTCCACGCTTGAAAACAAGATCAACAATGTTTTTCTTACAGGGGAAGACGTATCAGGCGAAAATTTCAACCAAGACATTAATGGAATTGTTGACAGCTATAAGGACACGCTTTCAGAGCGGGACTTGCAGAACACGAGAAACAGGGCGGCAGGCAGGGCGTATGCTCTTTATGTTGACAAAACCATAAACAGGGGAAATCAGAAAGACGTTGAAGCCCTGATAGAACGGCTGAAAGCATATAATGCAGAAAAATCAGAACCTGAAAACTTTAAGTACATGCAGGCGGAGGACAGGGCGAAATACATTGAGTTTCTTGGAAGGGCGAAAAACGCAATGCAGGGAACAGCCCTTGAAAGCAACGCTGACAATCTGCTGAAACGGTTTTTTACCTATGTTGAGAAGAACAGCGTTGTTACTACTAAAAACGGGCAGAAAATTCCTGCGGCCAATGGGATGCTTGAACTGGCAAGAAATTATCCTGAAACTTTTTGCAGACGGTACAACATATCGCGCAGGCAGCTGACGACACTGACAAACGTTATGGAGCAGGTGCTTGCCGGAAGCCCGCAGGGGGCAGCCGCCTCAATGGACTTGGAGCGTTTTGATGTACGCTGGAAAATGATAAAGGACGACGATAAAACAAAAATGTCTACTATCGGGCAATTATATGGCGTACTGCGGGAAAAAGAAGATACCCTGGAATGGGGAGCGACAAAGACAGACCAGAACAAGATAAAGAAGATTTTAACGGAAATGGAAACGACCGCCGCCCTTATAGCGCAGGACGGGGTAAAGGCGCAATATACTACGCCCTGGTATGATTTTGCTCATCAGACAAACGATGAATACATAAAATCAGAACTTCCGGGCTGGATTAAGAGCATGACTGTTCAGGAAGAAATATCTGACGAGATGCTCGGCCAGGCTTATCTTTATGCCTATGAATTCATGGAAAGGAACGACAAAACATTGAAACTGTCTACAGCTGAAAGCAGACAGGCATTGCAGAGCGACGTAAAGGCCTATCTAAGCCAAATGATAAAAGGGCTAAACAACAATGTGCCGGACGATTCAAAGCTCAATATGCCGAAATATCAAAAATATCAAATACCAGAAGGGCTGCCTGACAGAAAATCATATTTGAAGGAATAAGCAATGGAAAAGGATTTAAATACATCGTTTGAAATAGTCCCGCAGCAGCAGGCTTCCGCCTCTAACAATATTCCGTCCGTGTACGTTCCTGAATATGACATAACGGTAAAGACCGATATTGACGACCCTTTTTTAATCAGGTATCTTGCCGGACGAAAAGGGCGGAATATCCCGCGCGAAAATTTCTTCGGAATGGAAGACATGAAGTCAAGCCAGGGAGAGCTTGCCAACGGCATAATAAGCCAGGCGGCAAGGGGCATGGCGGGGACGGCTGCCAGCTTTGCCATGACGACATACAGGGCCGCCAAGGGCTTCGGCGGCTCACTGATGGACATAGCCAAAAGGGACTGGCAGCTGAAGGAGCTTGAAGACAAGAAAACAAACGACACGGCTTATCTTCAGGAACAGAAAGCTAAAGGAAAGCTGACAGAAGAAGAATATAAGAAACGCCTCGCTGAGCTTGAAACTCAATATATATCCCTTGCTTCTACGATACACAAAAAATTCCTTGAAGCTGACGAAGCGGCGAACCGTGAAATGGAGCGGCTGAAAAAGGCCAATGAGGAATGGCTTAAAAGGGCAGGGCTTGCCAAGACCGGGAGGGATGGCTTTGTCTACGACCTTGCGGCAGGGACAATGAGCCTTGCGTTTGCGGTGGGGGCGACAATGGCCTTCAAGTCCCCGGCAGCGGGCGGCGCTCTTTTCGGGCTAATAACAGGGAGGGAAGACTATGAGGAGGCCATAGAGAACGGCAAGAGCCGTGAGACGGCGGCATACTTGGGGCTTGCAGGCGGAAGCGCTTCATGGTTTCTGGAAAGCCTGGGCGTTGACAACATATTCCGCGCATTGAAGAACGCGGGGCTGCTGAAACATTTCGCAAAGGGAGCGATAGGCGAGTTTGCCGAAGAGTTCGGGCAGAACATAGCGGACGACGCGATAATGATAAAGTACGGCGGACGCAAAAAGACCACGCGTCAGATAGTTGAGGACGCAATAGCGGCAGGCGTGATAGGCGGCATAACCGGCGGATTTTTCGGCGGGACTATAGGCTATTACAATGACTATCAGCAGACAAAGGCGGAGCTTTCGCAGCTGGCTCAAAACATCAAATTCAAGCAGGCGGAAGAAACTCTGCAAAAGATTTCTGAGACAGAGCCGACAAAACTTCCGTACGTTGACGACAAGGGGAACATAATTGACGAGAACGGCAATATTGCCGGAAAGGCAGAGCCGGAAGAAGCCCCCGAAACTAAGGCACAGGCAAAAAGGGACGTCGATCCTGGATACCTGAACTGGGTATATCAGGACACGGTCAGCAAGCTGATGGAAAACGGGCTTGACAGGGAAGCGGCGGAGAACCTTGCCGGGCGGGCAATGGGAAAGGCCGCCGACATAGTAATCACTGTCATTCCGCAGATGATAGACCACGAGCTTAACGAGGCCACGCTTGAAGGGCAGGCTGACGAGATAGCGGCGCAGCTTAGGGAGACGATACAGAACCTTGGCAAGAAAAGGCCGCTGAAAAAGGCTTTCAGGCAGGAGATTGAACAAATTTATAATAAGGAGCTTGAAAAAGGCAAGGCGCAAGGCCTTAAAGCGGAAGAAGCGGAGTTTTATGCCAAGATGCATGCCACGCGCATAATGTGGGAGTCCGCATATACGGGGCTTTCACCCAGATTCATTGCGGAGCAGGCTGCCATAGAATTGAGGAACGAGAGGGCGGAAGCCGCACAGCAGAGGGAACTCCCCGGAACATATATCCACAAAGAAGAGGACGGGACTTATTCGCTCAAAGGAAGATATTACGCAGGCTCTTATTACAAGAGCGGCAGGATAAAGGAAAACAGAGGCTGGGAAGACGTAGAAGAGACAGGAACGATTTTTGAAGGATTTAAGACAGAGGAAGAGGCCAGGGCTTTTGCCTCAAGGCTGGCTGAAATGCAGGAAGACCTTCCCGGCAGCGGCGGAGCGAAAGCGGAAAGGGCAGGGCTTCCCCGCCGCCCGAAAAACTCGCAGGCAGGCAAAGGGCTGCTTAAAATGCTGGGATTTAAGGACGTGAAGACAGGCAGGGAGCTGACAAAGGGCGAGGAAAAGGCTCTTGCCAGCGCGGCCTATGACGGCATATATGACCTTGCGGAAATCCTGAACATTCCGCCTGAAAGCCTTGCGCTGAACGGCACGCTTACAATAAAATTAGGCGCGCCAAAGACCGACATAAAGCCGGGGGAGGGCGCAAAATACCGGGCAAAGGACAAGACAATAATCATGGATTCGGAGGCCGGGAGCGGACGCTTTGCCGCCGCATGGTACGCAGCATTTACGGATTACATGAAGTCGCCGGACATACGCCCTGAAATGAAAGCGGCTTTCAATGAGCTGCGAAAGGCCATAAACAGCAGAAAGCTGACCGCCGAAGAGATACAGCGCGAACAGGAAAAAAGCCTTAAAGAGGCGGAGAAAGGATTAAAGGAGGCAAACGATGCCATAGACAATTCCGAAGTTTCCTTTGAGCTGTACGAGCTGGTTGATGAAATAAACAGCTCCAACCGATACATTGAGGCATATCCCATTGAAGAAGAAAATCTTTTTGACGGCAAGCCGCAGGAAAGGCAAGCCGGGGTTGATAATCGCATAATTGACGAAGCCTATCAAGCCGCAGGCGAGCAGGGGGCAAGGCTCATATCTGACCTTATAGCGGCTCATAACAATATCATAGCCGTTGAAAGCATGGATTTCAGCACGGACTTAAGCCGCTTTGCCGCAGACTATTCCGCGGCCACAGGCAAGACCACCGCGGACAGCAAGGAAAGGGCAGCGTCCGAGACAGAGCTTGAAGCGGCTGCGTTCGCAAGCTACATATACAACAGGCTGCTTGAAAAGGGCGGAAAAAATACGTTTTTGGCAAGGCCGGACAAAGGCCGTACGTTTGACGTAAGGCGGGCATTGAGGGAAGATGCGGAAATAAGCCCTTACGCAGAGCCGGGAGAGGCCGGAGACCCGTTCGCATATCCCTATCCTGTAGGACGTGAGAGGCAGGACATATTCAATGCCTTTGACAAGGTTTTCAGCACACTGAAATATGAGACCACGGAAAGCGGAAAGGTAAGGCTGTATCAGCCGCCATATAACGAAACAGGCAGCTTTGGAAAAACAATTAAAGAGTTTTTCGGAATATCAGGAACAACTAATGCAAAAATATATTCTGATATTCAGCGAATAATTCATAATCCTACGCTTTCAAACAAAACTCTAATAAGTTTAGGATATGTGCCAGATATTTATGTTGCTTTAAATTTAGTTCAAGATAAGAAGCTTAATGCAGATAGAGCGACTTTTCGCAAGGCGTATGGAATACTGACAAAAGCAGAGTTAAAACGAAATTTGCACAATCATAAAGTGCCTGATAAGGTTATTAGAAATATAGGGAATCTTATTGCAGATCCTTTGATGATATTTGAATCTCAACAAATTCCAGGAAGAATTATAGCATTACTAACAGATTGTATATTTGATGCTAAGCATAAATTCATATCACATCCTGTTATAGCAGTGCTTTCTCCCTCTTCAAATGGAAAGGGATATACTTTGATCCCAAGTGTGCACGATAGAAACACTGTGATTAAGATGATTTCAGATGCGGATAGCAAAAATCAAATTTATTACATAAAAAATAAAAAGGCAGCATTGAACAGGATTGCTTACGGTAAAAACACGCAGCCACCTTCTGTGTGGACAGGCCTCTCTTATCAGTCAATGCTACCTAATAATAGTATACCTTCAAAAGAGGATATTGTCAAGAGGTACGGCCTTACTGGCAATAACAGGACAACATTTTATCAGTCTGCGAAAAACAGCCTGCCTGAAACAATAGAGGTAGACGGGGAGCAAAAGCCCACTACCAACAGCGAGGGCAGACCCATTGCCGCTACGGAGGAGGGCGTAAGGAACTTTTACAAGTGGTTCGGGAACAGCAAAGTTGTAGACAATGACGGCAGGCCGCTTGTAATGTACCACGGAACACCTAATAAGGGCTTTGAAGAATTTAATACTCCGAGCCATTTCAGCCCTGACAAAAAATATGCGGAGGGATACCAGGCACCCAATGCAAGCGCAATGGGGTTTAAGCAGAACTCTGACAATCCAGGAACTTACAGCGTTTATTTGTCAATAAAGCATCCTTTTGACGCAAGAAATGACGAAGCGAGGGAAATTTTCTTGAACGAGTACAGGGCCTATTATTCCCCGGAACTGACAGACCGGGGAATGGTAGACTGGATGGAGGCAGAAGACCTTATAGAATGGCTTAAAGAAAATCATCCTGAATATGACGGGCTTATTGTTGACGAAGGAGGCACTGGCGGATATGGCGAAGCAGTAAAAAGCAGGGGAGATTCTTACTTGCCATTTGAGCCTAATCAGATAAAATCCGTAGACAACACCGGGAAATTTGACCCTAAAAACCCTAATATCTATTATCAGCCTACGGAAACGCAGAAAGGCATTGCCGAAAGCGAAAAATACAGGGGCAAAACAGAATGGTTCAGGGATTCTGCGCGGACAATAATAACGCTGTTCAGGTCTGCGGACGCAAGCACCCTGCCGCATGAGCTGGCCCATGTGTTCATGCTTGACCTGCAGAGAATGGCGAAGCTGAACCCGGACGGGCGGCTTGGGCAGATACTGAAAGACCTTAAAGAGACCGTGGGCGAGCCGCAGGGAGAGGTTGCCGGAGAATATTCCGTGGAACAGCAGGAGAAGTTCGCCCGGCTGTTTGAGCGGTACATTGCGGAGGGATACGCGCCTGACAAAGGCTGGCGGCGGCTTTTCGCCATTTTCAAGGACTGGCTGCGCAGCATTTACAGGACGTTTAAGGACTTCCCGGAGCTTAGCCCTGCGGCGAAAGACCTTTTTGACAGATGGCTTAGCTTTGACGATGTCTCAAACATTCCGGGCATGGAAACGCTCAAAGATTACAGGGGCAGGATAAACGCCCTTAAAGCCGTCGCGGAAGCGGCAAAGGATAACAGGGACATTGAGGAAGACGGCATTACCGCGCAGGACTTAAAGGCGGTGCTGAACGTTACGCGCATGGACAGGCCGGAAGACACGGAGGCGCAGAAGGCATACAATGAGGCCCTTGCCATAGCGGACGAGATTACGGAAAGCCAGGCGGAGGCAAACGGGCTGCTTGAAAAGATAGAGGACATGGAACACAGAGGGGCGAGGCAGTTTGACAGCCGGGACGTCGCCATGTTTGACAGGGCCATTGAGCGGATAGAGGCGATACAGGCCGGAAAGGACACGGAAAGCGGCGGAACAAGTTTTTATCAGAGTGGGAAAGAACATATAGACTACTCCAAAGACGGCAAATACTACGAGAATTTTCTTGACATACATAAAGAATATGCGGATAATGACCCTGGACAATGGGAAGGCCAAACCATAGAAGAAGCGAAAAGAAAGCTTAATTTTGATGAAAATAAAGGATATGCAGGAATTCAGTCGCCGATAGAAGAAGTAAAAATAACAGACGGCGGTTTTACTCATCTGTTCAAAGAAAATAATAAGGAGAGGAAGAAGGATCTGCTAAGGGCAAAGGCAACAATAGAATCACCAGACCTGATACTTGAAGAAAATGTTGCAGACAAAAACGGAAAAACGAAACCGTATCATTACTATGTAAAAATATTCAACAGAGATGGAGAAACAAAGGGGCATTGGCAGGTAGTTAAGGTAATGCCGGATGGAAGCTGGTATTCCACTAATTATCCTTTAAGAAAAGGGAAATTTGAAGCAAAAATAAAAAACAGCACGGTCATATACGACCGTGCCGTCCAACGCGCAGAATCTTTGCCTAAAAAAGGGAATCAAAACGGTGTATATCCCAGTAATGATTCAACTCTGCCGTCCAATAATAGTATAACAGAAAATTCAGAAAAAAACAACCCTAACAATGGACAAACATTTTTCCAGAGCGGGAAAGAAGATGCAAATAAGTTTATATTGCCGGAAGCACTGGGCAGGGCTAATGAGCGCATTGAGCCGGTTGCCATCAAGCGGCATTTTGCGGACAGGAAAGAAAGCAGGGAAATAGAACTTGACGAAGTAATATCCATATTGGATAAAAAACTTAATGTTAAAAAAGGCGACATAAGAAAAATAAGCAATGACAATGGCGAAACTGTCATACTAAGCAAAAATTCCATAGACGAAATGTTCAACCATACAAGAATAAGAGACGGTTTGAACATAGGCGGAATACTGGGGAAAGAGGCAATAGCAAATCTGCCGGAAATATTTAAGACGGCTGTGCCGATAGCCATTACCGGGGATTTAAAACGTGAAAGCAGCACAAAATTTATAAGATACGGCAATGTTTTTGAATCAGACGGAGAGATATTTCTTATTAAGATTACAGTCAAGGAATTTGCTAATAACAGAAAATTGTTGACTGATGTTGAGATAGAACGCAATAAGGGAAGAGACCTTGCAGCGTATGATATAAAGGTGGCAAGGAGAGACATCATACAGGGCAAAATAAAAGAAGCCGCTGCGGGTAATACCTCCACCGATAAATCGTTGGCCCTCCGCAACGGCTCTGATTATATTATATCAGACTTAATAGATTTTATCAAGTTTGACCTTGAAAAATATCTGAACAAAAATGCCTCCGGCGGCCAGACGCTCTACCAGTCCGCGAAAGCTGAAGATTTAGGAACAGACGATAAAGGAAACAGACAGTTTTTATTAAATGGGGTTGTCTTCAAAAATACTCCAAGGCATGACATTTCTGCTTCCGAAATGGGGAATTATTCTGCATGGGGCAGAAGTCCAAGGGCAGGAAAAGCCTATGCGGACGGCCTTGTAGACGAGTACAGCGTTGATTATGAGATAGAAAGACTATTCCCGAATACAAGTGCGGAGCAGAGAAAATACATAAAGCAGCTTGCTTATTCCGAATATCATCATAGCGATATTTCCGAAAGGGAAGATAAAAAACTTAAATTCTATGACCTTACAGGCAGAAGATTCTTTGATTCCGAAGGAAACTTTATAAATCCGATAGATTATGCAAACAGGAAAATAGAGGAAGCAAAGGCTGAAAAACAAAGAGAACAAGAAAGACAAAAAAAACTACAAGAATTGCATGAAAAGAACACTCCTGATTATGTGGCAGTGCCAAGCGAAAATCTTATAAAAGAGTTCACAGGAGACTATGAAATAAATGGAAAAGTTGTAAAAGGGCTGCTGTTTAAACGATGTCGTGAACCTTATGCGGACTATTTTAACGTTTATAAAGACGGCAAACTGATAAAAAGAAGAGTTGGTATATGGCGTGAAGCATATAACGGAATCACAAACCTAAAATTTCCTGAAAAATATGCAAGGATAGCGGAAACAATTATAGAGAATGAGAAGCATAATCAGGAAGAGACTAAAAAAAGGCTGACTGAAATATACAGCGAAAACAAAGACGTAGCCGACTTTGTAAGACAGCTGAAACTCAAAGGATATGAAACAAGCAAATCAGGAAATCTTTATGTTTCAGGGGAGAAACCTTTAAGCAATGATGTCAAAGAAGGCACAAGGAGATTGGCTCAAACAATATACGGACATATCCTTCAGGAGTTTTCAGACGGCTCATGGAATGATATAGCAGAGGTGGAGAGCTATCCGCTGAACTATCATTTAGAAGATATTTTAACTGAAAAGAAAAAAAGAAATAATGGGACAACATTTTATCAGTCTGCCAAAGAGCCTGACAGATTCCGCAGGGAGGACTATGCGTGGGCGTTCAGGAAGACCGGGGACAACAGGTATGCGGTAAGCAAGATTAACAGCGTGATAGGCTCGCTGATGAAGGAACTGCAGAAGCGGAAGATTGACCCGGAGACAAAGGAACGGATAACAAGGACTTTGCGCAGCGCCATAGGCTACAAGGGCTATCTGACAAGGGTAAGACAGGCCAGAAGCCTGGTGGACGAGGCTATAAGAAATGCAAGCGGGCTGGAAAACACTTTCACGGAAATGAGGCCGAAGCCGGTGCTTACGGAAGAGAAGGACGCAGAACTCATACAGTTTCACTCTGATCCGAAGAACAAGGAGAAAGTGCTTCGCAAGGCTGGGGTGCAGACCTGGTGGGAAGAACTTAAAGAAAAATATTTCACAGACCCATTGACAAAGGTTGCCCGCAGTGTTTCGGACAGGGCGGAGAAAATATCGCCAAGGCTGAAACTGGCATTCCGGGAGTTTGCCCGCAATTTCAATATGCAGCGGACGGCACATGTAAAGGCAATAGAGCCTTTCCTGAAGGCATATCATGCCATGGAGGAAGACGACAAGCGAAGATTTGACTATGCGGCATTCAATGGCGACACGGACACGATAGAGAAGCTGAAAAAAAAGTATGAGAACCTTGCTCCCGCACTGGAGACATACAGGAACGTGCTTAATGAGATATATGTACAGGCAGCGGAGGCCGGCTTTGAGGTTGGATATATACAGGACTATTTCCCGCGCAAGGTCAAATACCCGGTGGAGCTGATCAATCATATAAAGGGTACAGATGAATGGACTTTTATTGAACGCTGGCTTAAACAGCAGCTGAAAGTAAACGACCCTGACGGCTGGATAAATGCCAAGGAACATCAGGAAGTTATTGCCGACATGATAAGCCGACAGCTGCACACTACTGGTTTTGCCGGACAGGGAGGCACAGGTAAGCCGGGGAACATAAAGAAACGCAGGATTTTTGAAGTAACGCCGGAGATGATGTCGTTTTATTATGATTCGGCGGAAGCCGCGGTTATGTACGCTGCGGAAATGGACCGTGCGATACAGGCAAGGAAGTTCTTCGGATATGACATACAGCATGAAGAGGAAAGCATAAACATGGTAATTGCGGACATTATAGAGGACCGCAAGGCCGCCAAGGCAAAAGATCCGAGCGTAAAGCTGCTTACCGCAAAAGAGGAGCGTGAACTTTTCAGAGACATACAGTCTGTCATGCACCCAATAGGGCCGGGCAATATAGGGCGGAGCATAAAGACGTGGGGATATATGTTCACGCTTGTAGACTACGCATCAACGCTGACACAGCTGGAGGATCTTTCGGTTTCGTTTGTGGAAAACGGAATAGGTAGGACGCTGGCCTCGGTAACTGGGAAGAAGATAACGCTGGAGGACATAGGCGTTGAGATTTATGACCCGGAAATAAACAGCCTTACGGGAATGAGCAAGTATCTGAACACGGCCTTGAAAGCGACAGGATTCAGCAAGATGGACCGCTTCGGAAAGGAGACATTCATTCTTTCGGACTTCAAGAAACGTGTGAAACAGGTAAAGACAGACAGGCAGGGATTCATTGAGGAATGTGAGATGTACGGTTATGAGCCGGAGCGCATAAAGAACATGGTTGAGTGCTTTATGAAAGGCGACATAAACGACCTAAACGATGACGCGAAGAGCCTGCTTTTCTATGACCTTGCGGAGGTACAGCCGATAGACATGGCGGAAATGCCGGAGATGTACCTACGCGGAGGAAACTGGCGCATTGCGTATGCGTTAAAGACATTTACGCTGAAACGCCTGAACTACCTGATAGAGAAAAGCCGCAGGCTTGCCTTGCAGGGCAAGAATCTATGGGACAAGGGAGACAAGGCAGCAGCAATGGAGGCATGGCTGAAAGGCATAGGGACAATGACCTGGACTATGTTCCTTTTGGTTTCGGCAGGTGCCTCGCTGGACTGGCTTAAAGACCTGATATTTGGAAGGCAGACAGACATCCCCTCGGTGGTGGTTGACAACATGCTTAAACAGGCCTCCTTCAACCGCTGGGAAATCAAGCGGGTGATACAGGACCCTGCCGACATGATGATAGCAAAGATATATCCGCCACTGATAACTATGGGACAGGATTTGTGGACAGACCTAATAAGGGTATGGAAAGGCAATCTTGAAATGAAGGACATCAGGCTATGGAACAATATTCCGATAGTTGGAAGGCTTTATTACTGGCGTTTCGGAGGCGGGAAACTGCTGACGGAGAAGCAGAAAGAGAAAGAGGCAAGGAAAAAACGCGCGAAAAAGCGGCGGCAGAAGCAGAGGCGGCACGAATAGCCTCATGAAGGCTTATATTGGGCATACCCAGCGGCAAACGCGCAACATATAGCGTTTCTGCCCTTGAAATTATCGGCCTGATTAGTTATACTATTAATATACTTTAAGGCTCTGGCAGGCTTAGGCTTGC
>R20__coassemble_615_pt1 | contig 24922 bp, 18 predicted proteins | sample R20__metabat2_high_PE_044 | metagenome-assembled genome bin R20 | reverse complement strand
TAGAACTTTTGCGGCGAGAAAACGCAGTTTATGTAGGCAAGGCTGACAATTATGAAATAGATTTTGTTGCGGAGAATTACAAAGGGACAGAATACTATCAGGTTTCCCAAAGCATAATCTCGCCGGAAACGCAGGAAAGGGAGCTACGTCCTTTTGCAAAAATAAAGGACAATTACCCAAAATACATTCTCACAATGGACCGCCTGCCATACTGTGATTTTGACGGCATACGCCAAATAAACATAGTGGACTGGCTTCTCGGCATTGCTGATTTTTAATAAAAAACTAAACAATTTTTGAATAACTTTGCTACAATATAAGGACAATGAAAAAATACGATTTCAGAAAATACAAACTCATATTCTCACTATTCGTCATCGCGGCGGCCTCTTTCGGCATTGTTTCCTGCGAAAAAGCACCAAAAGGGCAAAATGTCACGACAACAAATATTCCCATGACACAGCTCGAAGTCGCTTCCCGGCGTATATGGATATATCTGCCGCCCGGCTATGAAAAGGGCGACAAGTATTATCCTGTACTATATATGCACGACGGACAAAACCTGTTTGATGAGAAAACCTCATTCGCAGGACAGTGGGAGGTTGGAATTTCCCTTGACCGTCTTGTAAAAGAGGGCAAGACCGACGGGGTTATAGTCGTCGGAATAGACAATGGAGGTGAGGAGCGGGAAAGCGAATACGCCCCGTGGGCAGGATGCAGCACAAAAAACCCGAAAGGTGGCGCATACACTGACTTTATAGTCCATTCATTAAAGCCATTTATAGATTCCAATTATCGCACATTGCCGGACAGGGCAAATACCGGCATAGCAGGCAGCTCCTCCGGCGGGAACATATCCTTTTATGCACTTATGCGATATCCAGAAACATTCGGCAAGGCAATGCTCTTCTCACCGGCATTATGGTGTCAGCAGGAGGAAAACAGGAATTTCCTCAAAACGGCTGATTTGAAACGTGGCGTAAGGGTTTATATGGACGTAGGCACGAACGAGGGAGAAGGCAATGAGCCGGAGGACTATGTCCGTGAGACAAAACATATCTACGGCGAACTTAAGAAAATGGACGGCGTTGCCGTAAAATTAGTCGTGGATGAAGGCGGACAGCATAATGAGAAATACTGGGCGAAACGCTTCCCGGAAGCCTTTTTGTGGACATTCTGAGGCAATGACGAAAATAATGTGTTAAGTAGAAAGGTCAATAAATACAAAAACGAGGGTTTTCGTCAGAATGAAAATCCTCGTTTTTTTATGGTTATGGAAAAGACAGCAATTATTTTTATCGGAATACAGGCCAGCGGAAAGACTACCTTTTACAGGCAGAATTTCAGCACTTTTCGGCACATAAACCTTGACACTCTCCGCACAAGGGAAAGGGAAAGGAAGGAAATTGAATTATGCCAGGAAAACGGCATTTCTTATGTTGTTGACAACACAAATCCGACTGTGGAGGACAGGCAAAGATACATTCCTGCCGCAAGACAGCATGGCTACAAGGTAATAGGATATTATTTCCGTGCCTCAGTCAGGGAATCTGCTGAAAGAAATGCGAAAAGGGACAGGGTTGTTCCAAGAATCGCCATAGCTGGCACGTCGGCAAAATTGCAGATGCCGTCTTACTCGGAAGGATTTGACGAAATATATTATGTACGGATAAAAGACAGTTCTTCGGAAAAAAGTGAAAATTTTATGTTTGAAATGATGCCATGGCAGGAGGAAAAATGAATTTTGACAAACTTGACAGGGAAATGAGGATTTACGAGCAGTCGCTTGACCAGTGCATACTTCCGGGAATGTACCTGCTTGCCCGTATTGACGGCAGGAGCTTTACAAGGCTTACAAAGGAAATTTTCAAGTTTGAAGCACCTTTTGACATCAAATTCCGGGATCTTATGGTGGAAACAGTCAGATCACTTATGGACTGCGGCTTCAATGTGATTTATGCTTTTACGGAAAGCGATGAAATATCCCTGCTTTTCCACTGCGAGGAAAATGCTTTTGGACGGAAAGTCCGCAAATACGATTCCGTCCTTGCTGGGCAGGCGAGTGCGGCATTTTCCATGCTGCTGGGCAGAATCGCGGTTTTTGACTGCCGGGTCATACAGATCCCCACATTCGAGCGTGTGATTGACTATTTCCAATGGCGGCAGGAGGATGCCCATCGCAATGCCTTAAATTCACATTGCTACTGGCTGTTGCGAAAACAGGGAGCTACTGTTCAGCAGGCAACAAGGCAGCTTACAGGCAAATCCATTGCCTACAAGAATGAGCTGCTTTTCCAAAACGGCATAAATTTCAATGACCTGCCCTCATGGCAAAAGAGGGGAATTGGCTTTTACTGGGCAAAAGTACAAAAAAAGGGCTTCAACCCTGCCCTGAATGTGGAAACTCTGGCAATCCGTCGGGAAATCACGACAGTATATGAGTTGCCGGTCAGAAAGAAATACACGGAATTTCTAACGAAAATAATAAATTCCGGAAATGAGAAAGAAACAGAAAGATAGGTAAGACGGAAAATTAGTTTTTCCGTCTTACCTAGTAATCCTTTCCTTTTAGCCAGTCCGTCCAGAGGGTAAGTTCAGTCTTGCGGTTCTTGTTCGCAGTTATGGTGGGATCCTCGTAGAAGGAATCGTTCTTGTAATGCGTGGTGGAAACCTCTTCAAAAACCGCTCCGTTTTCAGAAGAGAAACTGTGTTTCTGGCCACGTTCAACCACTACGATCTCTCCGGCCTTGTGTTCCTGTGTCTTCCCATCTATCGTAAGCTGCAGATTGCCGTAAAGTATATGGAAGGCCTCTTCCTTTTTGGCATGATAATGCGTGGGGTGTTTCTGTCCCGGCAGCATTATTATGATTTTCTTGCAGTATTCCCTGTTTATGCAGTTGATTATCACCGCTCCAAATTCCTCTATGCGTTCAAGACCGTAATGATGGGAAAGCTCAAAATCCGCCTTTTCCGGCAGGGGAATGTTCCCAGAATTTACTAGGCCGCGTATCTTATGCATTACATCCTGCACTTTCGCTCTGACATTGAAAGGCTTTTCCAGAAGCGAGTACATTACCGGGCTTCCGGCCTTTATCTCATCTTTTGCCGTAAGCACAAGATACTTTGACATGTCATTTGCCAGAACCTGTCCTTTTTCATTCGGAATGGCGAAGAATACGTTTTCCGGCCTTATCCTGTCTCCGGGCATTATGTCCGCCTTGGCAAATGCTCCTCGTCTTAATCCACGCAGGTCTTCAAGCTCTTTCTCGGAGAAAGAGCGGCGGGTATTTTTTACGCCCATTAATTTATACGCCTTTTCAGCGGCGGCAAGCCATTTCTCAAGCTGTTCCGGCGTGGAGGAATATTTGTTTATCTTGTACTTTTCCGTTGGCAGCCCTATGTGTCTTTCCAGTATTGATGCCCCGGCGGCTATTGCCATTTTCACTGCATCGGTCTCATTAGGATCTTCATGCGTGGAATAACCTACCGGCACACCTTTGTATCTTTCCATGAGGAACGGTATCTGCCCCATTTCCGTATGCTCTATGGCAGTAGGATACTCGCCCACGCAGTGCATAAGGGCAAAATCCTTACGGCGATGCGTAAGGAAGTTCGCAACGCTGTCTATGTCCTGCAAGGCCGCTCCGGCGGTGGAAAGGATAACCGGCATATCCGCGGCGGCTATTTTCTCTAACAGGGGCCAGTCAGTGAAAGAGCAGCTTGCCACTTTCATTATGTCAAATTTCTGTGAGACAACCCTGTCCGCTGAAATCTCATCAAATGGTGTGCAGGCGGTAAGGAAGCCGCATTTTTCCGCCTCTTCCTTCATAAGCATGAACTGTTCCTGCGTAAGGCGTGTGCTTTCAAAGCGTGGCACATAAGGAACATCCTTGCGGCCTTTGAATGCCGGGTGAATGAATGTGTCAATGTCCCTGTACTGGAATTTCAAAGCAAATCTGAAAGGGAATTTGCGGCACACTTCGGCGAATGCCCGTATTACGGCGATTCCGTGATCCGTATCGCCCATGTGGTTGTTGGCCATTTCAAGAATAAAAAGACGGTCGAAAGTTTTGTTCATACCTTGTTCACCAGTAAGATCATTTTTCATCAAAATTGATACGTTCCTTTTCTATGACGAGTGGACGACGTAGAGTCTGCGTGTAAATCGCACCGATATATTCGCCCAGTACGCCGAGGAAGATCAGCTGTATTGACGCAAAAAGGAAAAGTCCAATAACCGCAGGGGCAATTCCGACGGTAAAACTATCCCAATGCAGCAACTTGTGTATAAAGTAAGCCACTGCGGCAAGAAAGCTCAATCCGGCACATATAAATCCACCGAAAACGGCCAGTCTCAGCGGCACTTTGGAATGATTTATTATGCCGAGAATGCCAATGTCGTACATCATGTAGAAATTGACTTTTGAAAGGCCTCTCTTGCGTGCTGGCTGAAAATATTCTATTTTTGCGGATTCATAACCAAGATCTGCGACCTCTCCCCGTAGAAATGGATAAGGTTCGTTAAGTTTTCGCAATTCCTGTATAACGCATTTGTCATAAAGGCCAAAACCAGTATTGTTTTTTGTAATTTCCACGTCGGAAAGACTTGAAATAAGGGCATAATAGGCCTTTCTTATCGCAAACATTACAGGATTTTCGCCGCTACTCTTTTTTACGCCGAGAACCACCTTGTAGCCCTCTTTCCATTTGCGGAGAAATTTTGCGAGCATTTCCGGCGGATCCTGAAAATCGGCAGCAAAATTCATCACGGCATCCCCCCTCCCCTGCAGAAGACCGTAATAAGGCGAGCGTATATGCCCGAAATTGCGTACATTGATTATGACCTTTATGCGTTTGTCCGCCGCGGCAAGACCACGCAGGATACGCTGTGTTCCGTCTACAGACGCATTGTCTATAAAGATATGCTCGTAATCATATTCCGGGAACATGTGCATAATGCCACGCACGGCCTCGGCTATGGCGGACACATTTTCTTCCTCGTTGTAGCATGGGGTGACGATGCTGATAAGCTGTTTCATAAATCAAATTTATTTCCTGACAGGAAATTCAGATTTCCATATAAGAAATTTCCTTAATTGCTAATTTCTAACTGCTAATTGCTAGCTGGAAACCTGGAAAAACATCTTTCAGAGTTTTCTAAGCCTGCCTAAATAATTTTGCCAGGGAATCCTTCCAATGAGGTATGGTTATTCCCAGTTCCTTTGACAATGCCGCATTGCTCATTGCAGAATATCCTGGACGTTTTGCCGCCGCAGGGAAATCGGACATCTTTGCTGGGATTATTTCCTTTTCTATTCCGGCAAGACGGAGAATTTCCTTTGCCCATTCATATCTTGAACAGGCACCAGTGCCTGGAAGATGCCACAGGCCACAAATTCCACGCTGCATTGCCTGCATTACCACATCAACAACATCTTCCGTGTATGTAGGAACGGATATCTCGTCGTCAGCAATACGCAGTGGGCCAGGCTTTTCCGCCCATTGTCTCACCTTGTATATAAAATTCTGCTTTCCATCTCCATATACCCAGCTAAGACGGAAAACAGACGCCCCCATTGGCTCCAATGCGTATTTCTCGCCTGCCAACTTTGACTGTCCGTAAACATTCAGGGGATTGGGCTTGTCCTGCTCGGTGTACAAATCCTTTTTCTGACCATCAAAAACATAATCCGTGCCAAAATGCACAAGAGTTGTCTCAAACTTTTTGGCTTCCATTGCAATGCTGCGAAGTGCGTAGGCATTGACATCCATAGCAAGTTTCTGATTTGTCTCAGCAAGGTCTACCTGATTGTATGCCGAGCAGTTTATTATCAGTCCAGGCCTGTATATGGAAAGAACCTCCGCGACGTGCATAGGGTTTGTCACGTCAAGTTCGTCGGAATCCGCACCAAGGTACTCCCAGCCTTCCTTTTCAAATCTGGCGGCAAAGGCCTTGCCAAGCTGTCCTTTTGATCCAAATATAAATGCCCTCATACAATCTCCTGACATAAAAAAAAGACCCCGTTTCATTTCCCGGAATACGGGCAAAGGGGTCTGTCTTAAATTGTGGTGCCCGGTATAGGGTTTGAACCTATGACCTTTCCCATGTCAAGGGAACGCGCTACCGCTGCGCCAACCGGGCCTTTTGTACAACAATTATATTATAACAAAATTTAATTCTATTTTGCAAATATCCATATGCCATATACGCCGCCGCAAAGTACAGCTTTTTGATGTTTGCCTCTAAACTTAATTATTCCCCCAAGGAACGACCTGCCTTTCAGGCAGGTTGCCTTGAACAGATTTTTCTTAAATTGAAAACTCCGTGAGTATACGGACACTCACGGAGTTTTTATGGCTTATTTTTATCGTTTTATACAGATAGGTATGATAAAAAATTATATCTGACTTTATTTTATAACTATTTGTTATAACTGTGCTTTTTCAATAGGGATGCTGAAACAAGTCCAGCATGACGAGAACTCACGTCATTGCGAGGCGTTTTAGCGACGAAGCAATCTTTTGTTTTATAAGAATTGGAATTTCTGAACTAGATTGCTTCACTACCGTTCGCAATGACGATATAAGGAATTTCCACAATTGCTAATTTCTCATTGCTAACTGCTACTTGAAAACACGGAAAACTACTTTTTCCGCGTCTCATTATTGATTTCCCACCATTTCATGTATTTGACAAATGGGTAGAAAGCGGAAAACGCGCACCAGATAAACCCCTGCGCACCGTCAAGAATGCCAAGCTGCAATATATAACGACGGAAAAAATCAAACGGTATACGTAGCAGGCTTACAAAAAGATTAGGATTTCTGCCACTTTCCGCCTTCTTTTTCGCACCCAGTGTGGTATACTTGTTGAATTTTTCAAAATAATTGTGTATCGAGCTGTATGAATAATGCTTCAAATGGCCTTTTTCAATAAATCCAACGTCGCCGGGAACTTCCAGCTTCTCATGCACAAGACCGCCAGTGAATTTTGCCTTTTCTGTCCGTACAAGACGCAGGATAATGTCATTTTTCAGCCCACTGTGCCTCATTCTGCGACCAAGAAAGTAATTTACACGCAATATTTCATATCCAGCGACAGTATTATCGGCATTTGCAATCCTGGATCTTATTTCCCTTGACAACTCCTCGTCAAGAACCTCGTCAGCGTCAAGGCTTAATGCCCATTCGCCTGTACAATTTGACAGGGCATATCCCTTTTGTGCGGCAAAACCGTCAAATTTTCGTACAAGGAATTTAGCACCGTATCTTTCGGCAATTTCTCTCGTCCTGTCCGTAGAGCCGCTATCCACTACGACAATCTCGTCGCAAATATCCTTGGCAGCTTCAAGACAGCGTGCCAGATTGCCTTCTTCGTTGTATGTGATAAGGAAAAGTGATAGCCGTGGCATTACAGACCTTTTACAAGCTGATAGGCCTTTTCCGTAGCAGGAACAAGCCACGGCTCACTGTTATGGACATGGGCATAAGGCCAAAGGCGTACCACGTTCAAAAGCATTATATGATAAATGGCATCTATCTTTGCCTGACCGTTTTCCATAGAGCCAAGTTTTTTAAGTATCATGTCCCTTGCGGCAGAAAGTATGTTTACGGAATCCTCGGTCATCTTCCTGTTTCGGAAGCTCCAATGAAGTTCCATATCCTGCAAAAGTTTTGCCACATCTATCATCCAGGAATCAAAGAAGGAGTCAAGGAAATCAATAAGACAGATTTTTCCTTCGTCATGTATGATTACATTGTCAAGGGCGAGATCGCCATGGCATTGCGTACAGCTGACTATTGACCAGTCAAAATGCTTGAGTTCGTCAAAAATCTTTTCAGAAACCTTGCCAGAAAGCTGATGTGCCAACGCATGTATCTTGCCCTGGAAAATCATTGCGGTATCACTGCGTTTGCCTTTCTGTCTCCAATGAAGAAGTTTGAAAAGCAGGTCTATGAACGGAGAAACGTCCTGATTCTTCATTATCGGTATTATCTCGGCAAGGGTATGTCCATGTATGTATTCCATGTCAAAATAGAACAACTCGTTTTCATAACCCCATGCGATCACTTCCGGTGTGCTTACGCCTGCGGTAGTGCGATAGAAATTCTGTTTCCGGCACTGCTCCTCCAGACGGTGATTATATTCCGGACACGACGAGTATTTGCGTACAAAAACGGACTTTTCCGTCTTGCACAGCTTTACGGTGCATCCGGAATTGCCTTCCATTGTTCTTACTTCGCGAATCTGCATTGTAATTCTCCGTTCCTGCTATCTTACATTATATTATATTAAAAAATAAGACATTTTTTTAGAAAAAGCGAAATATTCCTGTTTTTTTTAAATGAAAAAAATATGTTCAATTTTGAAAAATCGTAAAAGTAAACAGTATTTTTGAAAAAACGTTGTTTAAAATAACATTTTTGAAATTTTGTTGTTTTTTATCACAAATTTAAAAACTGCGAAAAAACATTTTTCCGCAGTTTTTTTGATAAGATTGAGGGATTTCCACAATTGCTAACTGCTCATTGGAAACACAGATAAAGTCTCCCATCCGTCATTTCCGCAGGTTGTTGGCGGGAATCTCAATAGAGATGCTGAAACAAGTTCAGCATGACGAGAAATTAGGAAAATTCCTCAATTGCTAATTTTTCATTGCTAATTACTAATTGAAAACACGAAAAAAAGTACTTTTTTTGTGTTTTCTTATTTTGCCTCAGTCTTCCACAGGCCATGCAGATTGCACCATTCAAATGCGGCAACCGGTACATCTCCGTCGCAGAGGGCAAAGCAGGCTTCCGGCTTGTCTCCGGCTTTGAGCAGCTTGCGCTGATTTCCCATTTTGGTCTGCAATGCTATCCATTCAATGTGATGTTCTTCCAGCATCGGATGCTCCACGCTTCCAACCCTTACGGTCACGGTATTGCCATTCTGCTCTATTACGGGCAGATGCTTTTCCTGGGACGCATCCACAGTGCCGGGGACAATTTCCTTCATCGGCTTGCCACAGCATACAAGAGGGGCGGCAGTCCTTTTGACTATCGCGACAATCTGTCCGCAGGTTTCGCAGCGATAAAACTTCATTTCCATTTTTATTTCTCCTTGTTATTGAATTGATTAAATATCTTTTATCGTCGTCCTGAACTTGTTTCAGGACCTAACTTTAAGAAAGATAGATGCTGAAACGAGTTCAGCAAGACGAGAACTTTAGCAAAATTTGCTAAACCTATAATTGCTAAGGAAACACTGATAAAGTTAATGTTTTCCATTTTATACGTCATTGCGAACGGTAGTGAAGCAATCTGATTCGGTAAACTCCTATTTTTTTAAACAAAAGATTGCTTCGTCGCTAAAGCTCCTCGCAATGACGATTTGAAGAATCTCAACAATTGCTAATTTTCACCTCATGAGGGAATTTGAGATGCGCACCGACCTTGCAATGCCTTGCGAAAGCCAGCAGTCCGGCCTTCTTGTCCTCTGGGAATGAGGCAGGCAGTGTTATTATTATGTCAGCCCTTGACACCATGTCGTTTTCAAAAACAGGGGCAAGGGAAACCCTTATTCCCTCTGCCGGGATATTGTGCTTGGCCAGAAAGAAGAAGGCGGATGTGGCAGTGCATGAAAGCAGTGCCGACAGCATAAGCTCAACCGGGGTAGGGCCGGTATTCCTTCCGCCCATGCCTTCTGGCAGATCCGTGATTATCTTGTGGTTTCCGGCAGTAATTTCCGTTATGAAAGGTTCTTTGAATCTTGCTTCAAACATAAACTCGCTCCTTTTCAAGTCTTTTGAAAAGTATATCTAATATGCGGAGTGTTTGCAAGTATGTTAAAATTAGGTATCGCAACAATAAAATGGAGGAATTGCGAAAATGGAAACAGAACAGACAGAAAAAATTACTGTAGCCAAACAGAATCGCAATGGTATGGAAATGGCCTTTATGGATTTCCTTGCCAGTCAGGAGAAAAGTCCAAGCACTATATCGCAGTACGGAAATGAGATAAGGATATTTCTAGACAGAAACCACAATGACGTTTCATTAAAAAAAAATAATTGAGAGGAAAAAGGAAATATGTCGCAGGTATTCCCCATCCTCGTCAAATGTAAAGATAGCGGCCTTAAACGCCTTCGCAGTCTTTCTAGGACACAATGAATGGAAAATAAGGCCGTAAGGATTCAGAAGCAGATGTTTATTTCCGACAACAAGATATTATCAAGAAAGGAATATCTGAAACTGATTGAAGCGGCATTGTTCAAAAGGGATTACAAGATGGCATTGCTTTTAAAGACAATATGCTCAACCGGCATAAGGGTCAGTGAGCTAAAGGCAATAACGGTGGAGGCTGTAAGAAAGGGAGAGGCCCTGGTAAACTGCAAAAAGAAAAACCGCAGGATATTCATTGTGCCAAGACTTCAGAAGGAGCTGCTAGGATTTATAAGACATAATAAAATAAGGACAGGTTGTGTGTTTATAACAAAAATGGGCAGGCCAATAAGCAGGACGCATATATGGCGAAGCATGAAGAGACTTTGCCAGATTAGCGGAATAAAACGATCAAAGGTACACCCGCACACCTTGCGGCATCTTTTTGCAAGATCGTTCTACAATGCGAACCATGACATAGTAAGGCTGGCAGACATTCTGGGACATAGCAATCTCAACACCACGAGGGTATATACAAAAAGCTGCGCGAGTGAGTGCAAGAAAAAGATACAATTACTAAATCTTGCATGAGTAATTGGGGGGACAAATGTGTTTGCCCCCCACTATACTCAGTCTCCGCTAAGGCCTCCAAACATATATCTTATGCCGGCGTCAGCACCAATGGATTTCTTCTTCTTGCCACTTTCCAGATCCAGTGCGGCATGCCAGTAAAGATTGTCATTTATCTGCATGTTCACGCCTGCACGCAACTCAAATGTGCCACCCTTCATGCTGGACTTGCCAGTTTCTCCGGCATAGGTGACCCTTTCCGTACCGCTTGTTTCAACACTATATGCTATCTCGCCGAATGGAACAAGCATACGTCCTTCACTCATTGTGAAGGAATGAGAGGCATTGAACGCGGCAGATATTGTCGTATATGAGGCTCCGCCAAACGACACCTTGCCAAATCCGCTATCTATATCCGTATCAGTGGACTGTATGTTGATGTATTGTATTTCAGCCTTTGGCTCCAACAGCCAGCCACTATTGCGTACACGGTAATCCAGCAGCTTGCCTGCCTCCATGCTTACGGCGACAAATGGCCTTTCTGGGCTGAAATCAATCCATTTCCCCCCTGTTTCTGAATATGCGGTAAGGTTTGTCTTGTTTGTTCCACCTCTGGCGGTAAAATCCATAAACAATCCGCTTTCCGCAAGGAATGTCGTGTAAACACCGCCCAGGAATCCTGTACCGTTGCCTTTTGCCGGATTCTTTCCACTACCTTTTATGTCAGAAACGGTCATAGCTCCGGCCATAAATCCCATATAAACAGATATGTCGTCGTAATATGTGGTTATATTGTCCAGCTTGTAGTCAAAGCCTGCTTCCACTCCAGCGACATTCATATCCATAGATGAAACGTCCTTTACGGTCATGGATTTGAAATATGTGCGGGCCCATGTTCCCATGGTGGCATCTGGATTTGCCATGACGTGCAGGTCTCCCAGACGTTTTTTGAGAGAGTTAAGGGCAACTGTTATACTGCCATCCGCTACCGCCGGAGCAGCACTGACAGCCTTTGCCACAGGGGTAAGTTTCCTTGAAGTTGTAAGGTAATAGGCATAGTGATCCGCCTCGTCCCTGCCTGCCTTCAGTGAGTAGGAATACCAGCCCTCGTCCCATACGCCGTTTTGCAGATAGAAAGCACCTCCATCTGGATCAACATTTCCATATTCAACCAGCTTTATATCCTCGCCAACATTCGCAGTACCATTGCCAACATTGTGAATCCTTAAAGCATAATCGCCAGAATTATGTGAGGATGTGACCTTTATCCTGTCGCTTTCACCAGAGAAGGATACGGACATATCAAAAGTGCCACTGCCACCACTCAGCCCCTGCAATGTCAACACCGCTGCGGAATCTGGATTCGTGCGTGAAATCACTATGTTTCCACCATCACTTATCTTTGTAGTATTGTACAAGGTGTTTGTGCCAAGAACATAAACCTTGCCACCATTGCTTATTTCAAGTGCGCTGACAAGTCCCTTGTCATATATGTACTGCGTACCTTCCACGAGTGTTCTTATTGCCTTTCCATTGCTAAGCACCATAGTTCCGCCAGGATTTACAGACGTGGATCTTACCTGTCCGCCATTCATTACAAGCTGTAATCCAGCATTGCTGACCACGGTCCTGGAGGCACTGCCTGCATCTATTACCTGTAATGCCCCAGATCCTACAGAGGTACGCCTTGCGACACTGGATTCGTATACATACTGAACAGCACTTTCATGCAGCATTGTTTCGCTGGTAATGCCACCGCTGCTCAATATCTGTGTGCCACCCTCAAAAACGTAATTGTTGACAGCACTTCCGCCCACGCTAACAAACTGTACACCGCCGTAGCTAATTGTATTGTTTGAAGCTACGCCATTTGCCATTATGGTCTGGATTCCACGTATCATATTGGCAGAAGCGATCGCGGTCGCACCTGATACCGTCTGGGCGGCACCACTGTAAACGGTATTGCCGTTGGCCTTGCCGCCACTTTGTACAAGCTGTTCCCCACCACTGTTGACAACTGTGCCAGAGGCAGATCCGCCTTGCACAAACTGCAATCCGCCATTGTTCACATATGCGGACTCCGCAAGGCCGCCATTGCTTATTACCTGTGAACCACGCATATTGATATTGGTCCTGTCTGAATAGCCTCCATCAGAAATTATCTGTGATCCACCAATGATTGTGGCAGATCTTGCGTGTCCGTTTTCGGTAATTATCTGCTCGCCGTATTCGTAAATCGTGGCGGATAAGGCGGAACCGTCATTAGATACGTTCTGTGTGCCAGATCCATATATTCCTGTAGCACGGGCAAGGCCACCTGCCTCTATATTCTGAACACCGCCACTGGCTATGGAAACTGATACGGCATTGCCTTTCACATTCTGAATTCCGCCACTGCTGATTCTCGTATAATTCGCACTACCACCGTAAGAAATGATCTGTGAGCCGCCACTGCTTATGGTGGCATTGATGTCTGCGCCGCCACTATTTATGCTCTGAACATATCTTATTATCAGATTGGAAGTGCGGGCACCGCTTTCCACGACGTTTGTGCCTTCCACCACGGTACTTATTACAAGGCCACCGCTTTCTACGATCTGTACAGCCCCGCTTAGTATTACGTTGTTGCTAACCAGTCCGCCTGAGAATACACTCTGCGTTCCACCGAGCAATATTGACGTGTAATCCGCTATTCCGCCACTGCTGACAATCTGGGCTCCGCCGTTGTCTATTACTGTGGAAATGGCATATCCGCCATCGGACAGTACCTGAATACCACTGGAACTTATAACCGTATCTCTGGCAATACCGCCATTTTCAACAAACTGCGATCCACCACTACTTACAGTTGTCCTGACGGCAGAACCTGATTCAAAAACAATCTGCGAACCCATGGATATGATTGTGGCATCCTCGGACAATCCCCCGCCCCTTACATTCTGAACTCCATAATAGCCGACACCTGCCGAGACAGCGTTTCCATAAACTTCCTGTGTTCCGAGGAAATTGATATTCGCATTGCTGGCAACACCGCCGGAGGATATGGTCTGCACGGCATGATCATTTATCTCAGTGCCTATGGCAAGTCCACCAAGTTGAACCATCTGCGACGCTATTACCTCAGATGTTCCAGAAGCAAGCCTGACATTTTCCGCCGTTCCGCTGGCAAGCACCGTCTGCAACGCTCCGGAAGAAACAGTCACGCCTGATACGGTTCCGTTCAGATATACATTCTGTCTGCCACCAGAGCTGATTAGCACGTTTTCGGCATATCCGTTCTCACGCACATTCTGAACAGCACCGTCAAATATCCTTACATCGCTCGCAAATGCCGATGCCTCCGCTGTTCCGCTCAGAACCTGTATGGCATTTTCACCGGAAATGGCAACATTGATCGTACTACCACCTGCTCCAACGGTCTGATTTCCGCCCTCGTGAATAGTCACATTTTCTGTGAATCCGCCACTGTTGACAAGCTGGCTGCCGGCACTATCTATATAGACATTCCCGGCATTTCCGCCTTCCATTACGCTCTGGGATCCGCCATTGGTTATATATGTTGAAATTGCCGATCCCTGCAAAAGCTGCAATGCTCCTGCTTCGGAAACAAGGACATCCCTTGTAAGACCGCCATTTGAGACAATCTGTGATCCGTTTGCCGCTATGGTTACATTGCTAGCTTGTCCGCCCTGCTGAACGTATTGGCTGCCATTGTCCAATATAACGGCACTTATGGATTTTCCACCGGAAAGGATATCCTGTATGCCGTAGTAAACCCCGGCTGACAGGTCATATCCCGCGATGGACTGGCTGGCAAGATTCCCAGCATTGCCTGAAACATGCGTACTTATGGCAGAAGCACCATATATAACGTTCATTTTTCCGCCGGAAGACACCAGCACATTATTTGCGGTAGTGTCATTATCCATTATCATCATTCCGCCAGAATTTACCACTGTCGAGTTGGCAACAGCCTTGGAGGAAAGTACCTGGGACGCATAGGCACCAACCACAGTACCATTTGCAACGGCACCCACACCTGACACATACTGATACGCATAAGCCGTCGTAGAGGTCTCTTCAAAATGAGATCCGGAAAGAACAGTATTGCTAGTGACAGCATTTTCATTTACTTCCTGCGTACCACCAAACTCAATCCTTGTTCCGCTTGTAATACCATCTGAATATACATTCTGACTGCCACCGCTGCTGACTATGGTATTTTTTGCTATACCGCCGGCACTCACTTCCATACGTCCTTGATCGTATATGATGAATCTGCTGGCAATTCCCTTATCGCCAGAAGCGTGAAGATTGAATGCCCCGGAGGCATTTGTACCCTGCACGGATGTGATATTTACTCCACCGTATACGGACACATTGACGTTTCCGCCTATTTCCTGTCGGGCAATGTTCGCACTGCCGCCGGCCTCGACTTCAAGCCTCGCACCAGAACTTACAATCGTTCCTGAGGCATAGCCACCCCTGCTTACAATCTGGGTCGCGCTATTCTGAAGGTCAGCGCCACCGGCAAAGCCGCCGCTTGAAACGGTCTGGCTACCGCCACTGTATACGACAAATGCCCCGCTGCTAGTTGCCACAGCCGAACCGGAACTGTAAACTACCTGGCTGCCACCAGGATTGATAACCGTGTCTGATGCCACGCCGCCGGAAGATACGAATTGTATTCCGTCCTTGTTTATCTGTGCGGAGATAACAATTCCACCACTGAAAAGTGTCTGATTTCCGGAGGTTATCTGCACATCTCTTACCGTTGCGTTTTCAACAATCTGTCCGCCACTTATAATGACATTTGAGGCATAACCGCCACTGTCAACGATCTGATTGCCACCCTCTTCAATAACATAGTTTAATGCCGAACCGCCGTTATAGACATGCTGAAGTCCGCCTTCCTTGATGGTAGTGGCACTCGCTATTCCACCATTAAGTACATGCTGTTCGCCACCATTGCCTATTGAAGTGCTTATGGCAAGACCGCCGTTGCTTATAAACTGCAAACCGCCGCTCCTTATGTCTGCCGCACTGGCTATGCCATTGGCGGATATGGACTGTACGCCTCCCTTGCTTAGTACAGTACTGGTCGCAGTACCACCGGCAAGTATTTGCTGCGTCTGTGCCGATCCGTTTGAAGAAACGATGCTATTTACCTGTTCTTCCGTCAATGCTGCCTCACCAATTACTGTCGCATTTGTAGCACTACCAGCATTGGCGATTATCTGACTGCCTCCGGCACTAATCTTGGCATTGATTGCCGAGCCATATACATACTGTGATCCGCCAGTGTGTATGGTGGCATTGTTGTCAACACCGCCATTCTGTATGATTTCCGAACCTCCGGCATAAATTACAGTCGCACTCGCACTACCACCAGATGCGAGATTTACAGATCCACCACTGCTTATCATGGTATTGTCGGCGGTACCACCGTTATTCACTACAACGCTCATTCCAGAATAGACAATAAAATTGCTGGCCTTTCCATTCGAGAGTGAGAAATCCCCGGCAACATTCTTTCCCTCTACCTTGGTTGAGGAATCCCCCCCCTTATGCCGGAATCAAGCTGTATTATTCCACCAGCATACTGACTGGCTATATGAGCATATCCGGAAGATCTTACATACACAATGCCCTTGTTGCTTACGACAGTGCCACTCGCACTGCCGCCGGAATCTATAAAAAGCCGTGTACCGCTGTTAAGAACAGTACCTGCGGCATAACCGCCACTGTAAACATTGATTGGACTGTCCTTGTCATAAAGTACAAATCCTGACGCGATGCCGTTGGAAAGATAAAAACTGCTGCCAAGTGCGTTTGTACCGCTTACATATGTATCTGTATCTCCACCGTAAACAGCCTCCACCCCTATATTGCCGCCTACTTTTTGAACAATGTTGGTCGCATAACCACCGCTGTATATATGAAGCATACCACCGGAACTTACATTCGCGACACTGGCAGACGCACCAGAATATATGTACACCAGACCGCCATTTCTGATATCCGTACCATCTGCCCTTGCATCGCTATTTACCCTAAGGCTGCCGCCGGAATATAGCACAAAGTTCTGTGCCAGCCCGTTATTAAGTGAAAAGGCACTGCCTTTGGCATTTGTACCGTTTATGTTGGTGGACGTATCATTCGCATATACATTGTCAACCTGTACATTTCCGCCATCTTTCTGAACAATACCTGATGCCGAACCTCCGGATGCGATGGATATGACAGCTCCGCTGCTTATCGTAGCACCAGATGCGACCGCATTGGACTGTATGACAAGCGATCCTCCATTTTTCACAACAGTATCCTGTATATGAACTCCGCCTTGTGCGTTAATGCTGTCGCCGGAAGAGATGATGAAATTGCTTGCAGAAGTCTGTCCTGACAATGTATAAAGGGCGAAGGAAGCCGCTGGAGCAATGCCTGAACTGTACACGCCGGAAACACTCCTGGTATCACCGTTCTGAATTGTACCAATGAGTACCCTTCCGCCCTCGGATTGAACAATTCCGCTGGCAGAGCCACCGCTTCCTATTTCCAGCACACCGCCGGATTTTACGGTCGCATCTTTTGTATTTCCGCCACTATATACATGTGCGGCCGCTCCAGAATTGATTGTCGTCTTTGAAGCCAGGGCGGAGGAATACACATACTGTGAAGCCCCGGAAGATAAATAAGTGCTTTCAGCAATACCGCCAGAATAAATGTTCTGCGTTCCACTGGTTATATAGTTGGACAATGCTGATCCGCCGGATATATTCTGTATTCCGCCATAATTGCTTTCAACAACCGTTATATTGGTATTTTTTGCAAACCCACCTGAATAAACAGTCTGACGATTGTATCCGAAAAGATAATTGTCAATGGCACTCCCGCCATTATATACTTCCTGTGTCGCCCCGATGTAAAGGGAATTTCTGCTTGCTATGGCAGGTATTAACACATCACCACTGGAAACGCCTACAATCTGTCTGGCATTGGATATATATGAAGAATCCGTGAATCCGGCAGAATTGACCATCATGCCACCAGACAGGACATACACTCCATAGGCATATCCAAAAGGACCAATATCAATGCTTCCGCCTGAAATAATGGCGGCTGAGACATATCCGCTTGATGTGAAACTATCCGCCCCCATAAGGGACACTGTTCCTCCGGACACGTTCATGCTTGTAGCACTTCCGGCGTATATGGTCTGGGTTGCTCCAGAATGTACTATGGTCCTATTCGCAATACCGCCGTTTGATACTATCTGCGATCCGCCTGAATATAAGATAAAATCGTTAGCTATGCCATTTGAAAGGGAAAAATCCGCCCCGCTGGCATTTTTTCCTGATATATACGTCGTATTAGCCTTGACAACATCAGCATATACATTGGCACTTATAGCCTGGCTTATGTTTATCGCGATGCCGCCGGATCTTACATATAGTTTGCCACCTTCCTTTATTTCCGCGGATTGGATTATTCCGCCGCCATATACAGATGCATAAGCTCCATTGCTTATCGTGGTACTTAGGGCCATGCCTGCCAGTTCAATGTGTTGTACGCCACCGGAGGATAGAATCGTCCTATTCGCAGTACCACCACTCTGTATATGCTGCTCTCCACCTGAATAAACTATAAAGTCATTTGCGGTATTGCCGTTAAGGGAGAACGCATGAGAACCTGTGGAAAGGAGTGTCACGCCGCTTACAACCCTTGTAGCCCCGCTAATTACATCCGCATTTACAATTCCACCAACACTCTGAATTATTCCCTGTACATTCGCACCTTCCAAAATGTCCAGACGGGCACCAGACTCTATCTGTACGCCGGATGCAGACCCAGCTATACCAAAACTGCCGCCGTAATAAACCGCTGTATCGTTGGCAATACCGCCATTGTACACGGATATCAGTCCGCCAGAGTAAACATAAGTGCTATTTGCCGCGCCAGGAACGACAGCCTCATTTCCGCTATATACAGCCATTGTGCCAGACTGAAGAATGGAGGTATAATTTGCAATGCCATAAACATTGAGCAGCGCGTTTGTACCGCTTACCTGTACGCTGCTTATTTCCTGAGACTCGGCTACAGTACTGGTAGTGTTCTCGCCTACGTCGTCCATTGCTATCGGCGTGGCATACAGGGGAAGTTCAAGATTCTGCACAAACATTCCAGCCATTGCCGCCGTAGCGATAGCCTTTCGGCCCCCATCTACAACAATGCGACTGGCAATATTCCATACCGGCCCATGATTGCCGACACCGCTGTAATAGGTCTGTCTTACGGCACTGCCACTGCTGAAATAATAGCCACTGGACAGTCCACACGACGGAGCAAGAGATGCAGAATACCCGCTATAAGCATAGTAATTACCTAAATTGCTGGCATTGCTAGTTTTTTTATTCATATAAATACCTGGCACAATATAAAACAATTAAAATTTTTAAATATATACTCAATAGTATTTATACCATTTTTGAGTATGACTAAAAAAGCATTTTGTTTGTGTTGAAGAAAATAATGTCAAAAGGACACTGAAATTTTCTTTCAGTGTCCTTTTTTGCAGAAATTTAGCATAAGTTATAATAAACAGTTATAACTTATGAAGAAGTATAACTTTTTGTTATATCTAAAAGGCAAAATATTATCCCAGTATTGATATTACAAATAGAGGAATTTCCTCAATTGCTAATTACTCATTGCTAACTGCTAATTTAGAATGAGGGATTCTTTAGATACTCCTCAAAAGTCGGATTCTTTCTGTCCTTTTCGGAAAGAATAGCCTTTTCCAGGTCAATCTGCCAGTCAATGTTCAAATCCCTGTCAAACAGGTAAATAGCACCTTCCGAGGCCTTGTTGTACAGATTGTCGCACTTGTAGGCGAATACGGCAGTTTCTGAAAGCACGGAGAAGCCATGTGCGAAGCCTCTCGGAATGAAGAACTGTCTCTTGTTCTCACCGGAAAGAATCTCACCATGCCATTTGCCGAAGGTCGGACTGCCAGGACGCAAATCCACGGCAACATCAAAAACCGTTCCCTGTATCACTCGTACAAGTTTTGCCTGTGAGAACGGTGGCTTTTGAAAATGCAGTCCACGGACAGTGTCATGACATGACATGCTCTCATTGTCCTGCACGAAATCACAATCTATCCCACCTGCCTTCAATGTGTCCTTGTTATAGCTTTCAAAGAAATATCCGCGATTGTCCCTGAATATGCGGGGCTGCAATACTATCAGTCCCTTGATCGGAGTTTCAATAAAATCCATTCTCCCCACCTGCCGCTATATCAAGAAGATACTTTCCGTAATCAGTGTTCTTCATCTTGTTGCCCTGTGAGACAAGCACATCCTTGCCAATCCAGCCATTCGTGTAGGCTATGGATTCAAGACAGGCAATCTGCAAGCCCTGGCGGCTCTGCAAGGCCTCTACGAACATACTGGCCTTTATCAGGTCGGAATGTGTGCCTGTGTCAAGCCAGGCCATTCCCCTGCCCATAAGCTGCACGGACAAGTCCCCATGTTTAAGATACCAGTCGTTCACGGCGGTTATTTCCAGCTCGCCCCTTGCGGACGGCTTTAAATTCTTTGCAACGTTTACAACCCGGTTATCGTAAAAATACAGACCCGTGACTGCCCAGTTGCTCTTGGGGGCTTTGGGCTTTTCCTCTATGGACAGGGCCTTATGGTTCTCGTCTATTTCCACCACGCCGTAGGCATAAGGATTGCTCACATGGTATGCAAAAACCTGCGCACCATTTTCAAGGCTGGCGGCCTTTCTTATCATTTTCTTCATGTCATGCCCATAGAAAATATTGTCGCCGAGAATAAGGCAGACATTATCATTGCCTATAAATCTTTCGCCTATTATGAATGCCTGAGCGAGTCCGCCTGGATGTGGCTGCTCCTCATAGGAAAATGTAACGCCGTAATTCTCGCCTGTGCCTAAAAGACGCCTGAATTTCGGCAAATCATCAGGTGTTGATATAACAAGTATTTCCCTTATTCCGGCGAGCATAAGCACGGACAGGGGATAATAAATCATTGGCTTGTCATAAACAGGTATAAGCTGTTTTGACACGCCCAAAGTGGCAGGAAATAAGCGGCTGCCTGTTCCGCCTGCCAAAATTATGCCTTTCATAAATTTATCCAATGCAATTATTCATCTCCACATGCGCCTGCTTTCCGCTGAACGCCGCTCCGTATTTTATTATCTGATGCGCTCCCTTTGCTTCAAGGTCTGCCGCATAGTTTTTGCTCTCTATCTGCTTTAACGCTTCAAGGGCGGCGGCTTTTAGGGCGGCGGACAGCTTTTCCTTGTTCTTCTGCAACGCTTTTGTCGCCTTGCAATGCTTGATTTCAAAGATTATCCCGGGCAGATTTGGCTTTTTCGGGTACAGCATTATGTCATAGCGGCCTCCGCCGCTTTCGCGGTTGCTTTTTACCTCATAGCCCGAAACAGATGCCGCCAGAAGACCCACAAAGAAATTGTGATAATCCTTTTCTTCCGTCAGGTCAAAGCTGCTGCACATCTGCGTAAGATATGCCTGCATGGCTTTCTGTATGTCATTCGCCCTGCCCCTTATTACCGCAACGTTAAGCTGCCGCATTCTTGTCAATGCGTCGTTGTCCTTGGCAAAGCGGTTTATTATCTCCTTCGGGTATATGGTGCGCACCTCTTTGTTCGGTATCGTAAGCGTGCAGAACCTCATTCCGTCAATCAGTTCCGTGTGCGTGCTTTTAAGATAGCCGCTCTGCGCAAGCAGGCTGAACGCAGCGCCTTCGTCGCTGAAAATTTCGGGATAAATCAGGTTTGTATCTATCTGCTTTTCAACTTCGCCGCCTGTCAGCAGGCTAGGAAGGGATTCCCTGTCCTTCTCGTCAAGGCTGCGCAATGCCTCGCCTATCAGGCTGTTCCCGGAAGTGTTCACCCAGTACGCATCCGCCTGGCAGTCTTTATAAATGTATTGTATTACCGACCACGGATTGTATATTTCAAGCCCGCCGAAATCATAGCCGTCATACCATTCCTTCATTTCGGGATATTTTTCAGGTATGCCGTAAAAGGCCAGCATTTCTTTAAGCTCCGGCTCGGTTATGCCGAAATACTGGCTGAACTGCACGTCAAAAATTGTGTCTACGGTAAGGTTGTTCAGGCCGCTAAATATGCTTTCCTTGGAAACCCTCGTTATGCCTGTAAGTATGCCCCGGTAAAGGCTGGGGTTGGTTTTAAGCACGCCGGAAAGAAAGTTCCGCATGAATACCACCATTTTATCATAAAATCCGTAATCATAGGCGGCCTGTATAGGGGCATCGTATTCGTCTATAAGAACAAGAGCCTGCTCCCCGTAATGCTTGCAAAGCATTCTTGAAAGAGTTTTAAAGGAATCCGCCCAGCTGCTTTCCGGAACATTCTGCCCGGCAATGCCGTTATAAAAATTCTTCTCCTGCTCGGACAGCTTGCCGCTTGAAGCAAGTTCTTCATGCCTGCCGTATTCAGAAGAAATAAGCAGTTTTATGGCGTCGGAAGTTTCCTTATATGAAGAAAATTTCACGTCTTTGAAAGTAATGAAAATGACAGGTCTTTTGCCCTGCTCTGCCCTGTATTTTTCGCCTTGCTGCCAAATCTTCAAATCCTTGAAATAATGGCTCGTGTCCCTGCCGTCCAAAGGCTTTTCAAAGAATGTTTGCAGCATGGTCATGTTCAAGGTCTTGCCGAAACGCCTAGGGCGCGTGAATAGGATTACTTTTGTCGTTGAATCTATTATGTCTTTGGCTAATAAACTTTTATCAACATAATAAGAACCTGACATATCAGGGAACAAATCATTGCCTATTGCAAGCGGCCTTTCTAGCTTTTTGTCTTTAAAATTCTGGTCTACAGGCATAGTTATATTATAGGACAGAATTAGGGATTATGCAAATGTTTAATTTCTATAGTTGTTGCAGACATCGTTAATTCTGATGTTCTAGGTATTTTTTTGCAGCGTTGAAAACCATTTCAGGTTTTATTTGTCCTAAACATTGTTGTCCTTTTGGAAAACCCAAAACGCATTTTGACATCCAATATCTGTCTATGTTCATACAGCCGCCGCAGTTTTCGGCAGATATGTTTATATTGCGGTTATAAGAAAGATATTCCGCGCGGCTCGGTCCGTAAAGAACTATAGAATCCGTTTTTGTGACATTTGCCAGATGAGCCATGCCTGTTTCTCCATCTATGTGCAAGGCTGCTCCTGAAAGCAGATACGGCAGATCTTTAAGTTCCGTTTTGTTTACAAGGCTTATGTCCACAAAGTCAAAAGGCATGCTCGTTCCTCCCCCTATCTGAACCATAAGATAATCAGGAAAGCTGTCTCTGAACATTCTTACAAATTCTTTCCAGCATATCTCCGGCCAGTTTCTTGTAAGGCTGCCTTTTACTGCCGTGTGTACATTTATGCCGCTGTGCAGTGTTATGTATTTTTTCCCTTCAAGCCCGAATTTTGACAGTACCTGCCGCATTTTTTGATTGTCAAGCGATATGTCTGCCCTGTCATTTTGATTTATTTCCAGGCCGGTGAAAAGCCCCATGGCTGAAACCCTGCTGTACCCATGCGAAATCATTATTTCCGCAAACTGTCCGTCCATATCCGGGCTGTATTCGGCAAAAGTCCTAAAATACTGCTGAATGTCGAGGGCTTTCCTCATGCATGGCATATAATCAGGGGCAAGACTTTTTATGCGTTCCATGTCATAATGGTCAAACATCATAAAATGACAGCCGCTCATGGCAAGGTCAAAATGCTGCGGCACATATTTTCTGTCCTGAAAACGGTCAACAAGCCCATCAGAAAATGCCATTTCCGCGATGGCACGGCTGTCATGGCAGAATGAAATTTCAGCATACGGCATTTTCTCACGCAGTTTTCTTATCAGAAACCGGGACATTACAACATCACCTATCCCGCCTCGTATGTGTACCAAGACCCTCAATTTGTCAGTCTGTTTCGGTTTTTTTGAAAAAAGGGCATAACGGATTATTTTTGCATTGTTGCGAAGATTTTTCTGAAACCTGCGTATTCTGACAGCATTTCTCACCAGCAGGCTTTTTTTAGTATTTGCTTCCGCAATCTCCTGGGCACGCAATGCCGAAAGTTTTAGGGAATTTAATTCTCTAGCGTTCATTTATTGAAAATTTCATTTAGTAGTTTCTTGTATTTCATTATCAAACTATCATATCCTGAAAATTCACTTAGAATGCCTCCATAATATGCAAAAAAACAAAAATCTGCTATATTATTCACGGCATATTTTCTCAAATTCTGTAAATACCCGCTCCGGAGTTATTGCTTCCATGCAGGGGGATTTTGTCGTGCCAGTTTTGAGGCATTTCAATTGCCATTCAGAGGAAAGCCACTCGCAGTCGCCAGGACATGCGTTTTCTGCCTTTATATTGGCATTTGAGGAATAGCCATAAATTTCCTTGTGAGTGGGACCGAACATTACAATTGATTTGCCGCCGCGCAGGGCTTTTCTCAAATGCACAAGGCCGCCTTCGCTGTCTATATGCACAAAGGAATTTTTAAGCAGCACTTTGAGCTCGTCAAAATTAGTTTTTCCAACCAGATTCTTATCAATGCCTTTTATTATATGCTCGGTTTGTTCGGTGCGTCCTATTTGCACAATATCAAGGCCTGGATATTCCTTTTTAATCAATGCTATCAGTTTATTATAATGCCCGTATGGCCATAATTTTGTGCTTTGCACTATCCCCATGTCTCCACAGCTTCTGTTTATTGTTATGAATTTGCCGGTAATGCCATACTTTTCCAAGACCTCCTTTTCATTAGCCACTGGAACGGGTATGGCAAATTCTTCACCTATATTTAGGATTTTCCCTATATCAGGCTGGTTAATTCTCTTAAAGCCCATGTTAAGGCATATTCTGTTTTCAACTGAATCCAGATAAGGTTCATTATCAATCAGGATATAGTTCTTTTTAATGAATTCGGAATATTTTTTCAAAAGCAGTTCAAGATGAGGAAAATTTGATATTATGTTCTTGTCATAGTACAAGACTTCGGGGAATCTTATTATATCCAGAATTAAGGCGTATCCCGTAGTATCATTGCATAATCCTTGATAACAGTTTTTAATTATCTCTTTGTAATCGGCGGAAATAAGGGAAATAAACGCCTTTGGATTTGAGTTGCTGATAT
>R20__coassemble_601_pt1 | contig 25443 bp, 23 predicted proteins | sample R20__metabat2_high_PE_044 | metagenome-assembled genome bin R20 | reverse complement strand
ATTTTCTCAAGCGAATTTTAAAAAACAAAATTTTCGGACCAAAATTTAAAAAAAGAATTTTTTTGTGCCAATTTTTGAAAAAATGAAATTTCTGGGTGTTTTTTTGAAAATGAAAAAATATTGTGATTTTTTTTCATAATGGAACTTCTAGGTAAAATTTATATAATAAATATATGCACGCTACGGAATACAACAAGAAGATTTACTGGGACAGCAAAGTGTATGGAGCATGGCAAAATGAATTTTGTTAAAAATCTTTTTGGCAGAAAAATAGAGTTCTCAAATAAAGACATATTCTGCATTGCAATTACGGCAATATATGCGCTGATTACATTAGTTCTTGTTGCCCACCACGAGCCTTTTGAAGACGAAGTCAACGTTTGGATGATCTTGCACAATCTTAAAGGATTTGCAATGTGGAAACATATCTTTGATGATGGCAATCCTCCTGGCTTTTTCATGCTTCTTCTTCCTTTTGTAAAATCTGGCCTATCGTATTTGTCTGTAAAAATGATATGCTGGCTGTCTTGTGTTTTGTCGGTTTTCCTTTTGAACCGTTTTTCTCCTTTTCCTGTCTTTCTGAATGTAATAATAACGTTCAGCGCGCCTATGCTTTATGCTTACCCGGTAATAGCACGGTGTTATTCCCTGCTTCCTCTGCTGATAATTCTTGCGGCTATGCTATACCCGTCCGTCAGTGATTCTGATACAGCCAATAAAGGCAATCATAATGAAATCTGTGCTGTGCTGTACCTGCTTGTGCTTGCGGCAATAGCTCAGAACCATGTTATAATGTTCGCATTCGCCGGGCTTATGTTTGCACTGTTTGCATATCAGCGTTTTTACAAGGCCGGAGAGCGCAGATTGCCTGTTATCGCTGCCGCATTTGCGGTATTTATCGCGCTTGCGGCAATTGTTTTTCAATCTGTTTTAGTTCTAAAAACGCACATAGGCTACAAAATACCCAATCCGGTTAATTTAACATCTTTAAAAAACGTAATTTTGCCTTTCTTTTCATGTTTTTTTGATATGGCAAGCTGTACTATGTTTTCCGGGGGAATTGATAATATTAAATTTATTTTCAAAATTTCTGTGAAAGTTTCTATTTTTGTTGTTTTGCTTATCTTATACTGCTTATACAAGAAAAACAAAACTTTCTTTTTTATCTGTCTAGCTGGCATTATTTTCCCATTGTATATATACATTACGAGGCGTTCAGTGGTCTTTCCTAATCGCGTATTTATTGTCCATCTGTTTTTTATCTTTTTCTTTTGGATTATTATCAAGAACAGCAAGATTTTAGCTGAAAAATCTTACGGAAAAATATTGATTGCCTCTTTGTCATTTTTATTCCTATTGTCTGTTCCTTCTGGAATTGCTATGTCTTTTAGTGATTTCAACGGCAATTTTTCGTCGGCTATGGATATTGCAGATTTTATAAAGGTAAATATTCCTGATGATGGAAAAAGCATTATAGTTTCTCCCGGTTCTTGGCAGGGAGTTCCTGTGGCTTATTATCTTTATCCGAGGCCTGTTTTTGCTTTAAACGGCAAGCAGATAAGACATATTGAAGCTCACTCCAGCACTTTGGAGAATCACCTTGCTGAGAGCGGCATAACAAAAGGTAAAAATTATATTTACATAGTTGCCTCAAAATATCAGCGTGAAAATCTTGCTTCCAGCGGGTATACCTTTATTTATGAAACCACTCCTGCCATAATTATGGAAGAGGATTATGTTCTGTACAGGATTCCCTAAATTGTACGGAAACTGACCTTATGAGAGGGCTGGATAAAAATATATAATAGTCTTATGCACGCTACGGAATACAACAAGAAGATTTACTGGGACAGCAGGGCGGCGGCATATCCACGGCCATTTGAGCCGTCAATAATTGCCAAGACACGCCGCCGCATAAGACATCTGCGATCCAAGGGCATAGACTTTGCCGGAAAGGATTTTCTGGATATAGGCTGCGGCACAGGCATTTATTCCCTCGTTTTGGCAAATGTTTGCCGGAATGTCGTAGGACTGGATTCATCCGCTGCCATGCTTGAAAATTTCAGGAAAGAGATGGAAATACACGGTATACGGAATGCCAGCTGCGTCAATGTGGAATGGGGCGCTGTGCCGGAAAAGGACGTGCATAAGAAATATGACATCGTGCTTGCCTCAATGACGGCAGCGGTACAGTCTTGTGAGGAAGTGCTTAAAATGGAAAGTGCCGCCCGTGAGTGGTGCGTGTACATAGGCTGGGCCGGGGAAAGGCATAACCGCCTTTTGGAAAAGATTTATTCCCATCACGGAGTACAGTATCTGCCGCCTCCCGGCTGCGAGAACGTACTTGCCGCATTGGATAAGGCTGGTCATAAATACAATGTGGAATATATTTACGATTCCTGGTTCAAGGTAAAAACCGTAGAAGATACGATAGAGGATCTGAAGGTCAATATGCAGGTGAACGATTCATCATTGGATCTGCCGTGGACGAAAAACCTGCTTGAAAAACGTGCCTCCCGCACGAAGGGCGGAATGGTCTGGCAGAAGACAAGGGTTAGAAAGGCAATAATTGTCTGGAAGCCTCAGTAATGGAACATTATTATGCAATACCCAAAATGGATAATTGACGAGGTAAGACGGAACAAGATCAATCTGCGTGGGACTTGCGCGGCAGGCACGGCAGGCGATCTGCACGCAAAGGCAATGCACACTGTATGCGACGAGGCAAAATGTCCCAACAAGGGAAAATGCTTTTCCGAGGGCGAGGCCACGTTTATGATACTGGGGGACATCTGTACCCGCAAATGCGCGTTCTGTGCGGTTGCAAAGGACAGGCCGCCTCTTCCGCCAGACCCGGATGAGCCTCGTCGCGCCGCCGAGTTATGCCGCAAATGGAATCTGAAATACGTCGTGTACACGTCCCCGACCAGGGATGACCTGCCGGATGGCGGCGCATGGCAGTTTGCGGAAACCACCCGTCTTATAAAGCAGTATTGCCCTGGGATTGGGACAGAGCCTCTCATTCCCGATTTTGCAGGAAAGGAAACCGCATTGAAGATCGTGCTAGCCTCGTCGCCTGACGTTCTGGGACACAATATAGAAATGCCTGCCTCACTGTACGGCGAGGCAAGAAAGGGGGCGCAATATGAGCGTTCCCTGAAGGTTCTCCGTATTGCAAAGGAGCTGCGTCCTGACATATTGACGAAATCCGCGATAATACTTGGACTTGGCGAAAAGGAAGATGACCTGTTGCGTACAATGCGGGATCTGGTTTCAAACAAATGTGATCTGTTGGTGCTGGGACAATATCTCGCACCGTCCAATCAGCATCATATTGTAAAAAAATATTACACGCCGGAAGAGTTTGCGGAATTGAAAAAAATAGCACTGTCATTGGGATTCAAGGCTGTCATGAGCCAGCCGCTTGCCCGAAGTTCGTTTATGGCTGGTGCGTTGTACCGCGAGGCGATAGGGAAATTAGCAGTTGGCAATTAGCAATGAGCAATTGTGGAAATTGCCTTATCTCGTCATTGCGAGAAGCTTTAGCGAAGAAGCAATCTTGAATTGCATAAGATAGGAGTTTGCTGAATCAGATTGCTTCGCTACCGCTCGCAATGACGTATAAAACGAGAAGCATTGATAAATTATGGAAGAAGACAGGGAAGAACAAGACGAGAAAAAGATCGAAGAGCCAAAGGAAGATAAAAACGTACAGGCCGTTCCCCTGTTCTCTGAGGCTACGGCGGACTTCCTGATGCGTTCCCATAGTCCGGAGGACGCAGCTGCTTTTTTTTCTGGGCAGGAATACTCATTGCAATACCTGTCCCACAAACTGGTATTTTCCTCGTGGGATATATATTGCGACAAGTTCTTCCGTCTGATATTGCCTGTTGTTTTCTTCGCATTGTGCGACACATTGCCTATTTTGATCCTCATGTCTTCGGGCAATCCTATACCAGTAGTGCTATTCTCACTGCTTGTCCTTGCCCCTATGCAGATTGCAAAAAACCGTTTTTACATCGCGCTTCTGGCTGACAACAAATCCCCATTTTCAAATTCGTTAAAAGTATTCTCTTCGTTAGGATTTTATCTTCAATCAATACTTACCGTAAGCGTATTTATGTTCAGTCTCTTTTGCGGAATATCGCTTATGATTCTGCCTGGATACCTGTTTTACATAATATTCTCACTGTCCCTTTATTTTGCTTCTGACGAGGGACTGGGTACAAAGGCATCATTCAAGATGGCATTTGTAGCATCACGGGGATATCGCTTCTTCATAGGTTCAGTCTGGCTTTTCTATGTCGTGCTGCAATCCATGATTCCAGGAATATTCTCGTTGGAAATTGGGGAAGGCGTGATAAATACAGGCTTTGTTCCACATGTATGGAACATCGTGGGATTCCTGATTTTCTCACTGGTTGTTTCGCCTCTGACACAGATAATCATTACAGGCGTATATCTGGAAGCGAAAATGAGCGTTTTCAGACTGGTATCAAGGATTTTTGAGCGTATGGGACATTCCGGCAATATCACGGTCAAGGTTATAACCGAAGAGGAAAAGAAAAAACTTGAAAATCAGTTGGGACATGATGATTCCAATACTGACAGGTCGGACAAATAGGAAATTTAATTACCGTCATTTTGACGTTGTTTAAAGGAGAAGGGTATGTGGTTTTTATTCGCAGTGGCGGCAACATTCGCATGGGGACTGGAGGAAGTCTTCCTCAAAGGTGGTACAGACGAGAATGACAGTCTGTCCCATCATCGCCTTACGGCCTGTCGCGGCCTGATAATGGGAATAACAGGATTGTGCCTGCTACCATTTTCGGAAAGCGGCCTTCCCCTGCCTCAATTATTGTGGACAAACAAGCTGTTCCTGCTTATTCCAACCATGTATGCGGTATCCCTGCTGCTTGCGAACAACACATACAGATATCTTGACGCTTCAGTAAACGCACCAATACAGGGATCGTCGGGAGCATTCCCTCCGATAATACTGATAATATGGTACGTTCTCGCAGGCAAGATAAACAGTATATGGGACGAGATATCCTATCTTGATCTGCTTGCCACAATCATCATTATAGGAGCTTCAATAGGCCTTGCGGTAATACAGCAGAAACTTGCCGACGGGGACTTGCAGACTGAGACAGGCAAGAAGGTAAGGCTTGGCGCTCTTGCATTCGTATTTCCGCTCATATTCTGCCTTGCCGACGCGACTGATACGGTACTATGCGGTGTCATGCTGGACGATCAGATAGGCCATGGACTTGGTTCATTTGACTATGTGATACTTTATCTGCTCACATTCGGCGTTATAGGATTTGGATCATGGCTGCGTCTTTTGCAGGCCGAAGGAAAACCTTACAATATGTTCCGCAAAAGCGAAATGCAGAAACTGGCCGGAGGCCTGATGGAGACTATTGCCGAAAGCCTTTATGTGTTCGGAATGGCGGAAAAGCCGACACTCGTCGCACCGATAATTGCTTCATATCCGATAATAAGCGTATTCCTGAGCAGGATCATATTGAAGGAGAAACTGCTTCCCAGACAGTATGCCTGTGTTGCCGTCGTGATTGTCGGCATACTTATGCTTGGCGTGTCCGAAGGGCTTAAAAACCGTGAGAGCGTTTCCGCCGAGCCCTCCTCCGTTGAGGAAATGGTGGCAAATACAGGCTCGGACAATGGGCAATTATTAGTTAGCAATGAGCAATTATTGTAAATTTCCTTACAGAAATTTCAAAATTAGCAATGAGTAATGAGCAATTGAGGAAAATCTTCAAATCGTCATTGCGAGGAGCTTTAGCGACGAAGCAATCTTTTGTTTAATAAAATAGGAGTTTACCGAATCAGATTGCTTCACTACCGTTCGCAATGACGTATAAAACGAGAAATATTGACTTTATCTTTTTTTCAAACGAGAAAAAAATGGAACTTGAATACAAATGGCATATTTCTGAAGATTTCGGAAAAATAATCTCTGATTCCTTTGTGCATGGTCTGTCGGAGGACTGCGGCATAACGCAAATGGATTCCCGATATTATGACACGGAAGATACTGTGTTGAAAAACCGATTCCGTGCCGCACTCCGTCTGCGACGGGAAAATGAGAAAAGCGTGATATGCCTCAAAATGCCAAAAAAGACAGACGGGGCATTCGCCGCCAGGGAGGAATACGAGGCAGAGGCGGACAATATTGAAAATGGACTGATAATACTGCCAAGATACGGAGCTCCGTCGGACTTGTGCCGGGAAATTTCCTCATTGCCGTTGCGTCAGATTGCCAGAGTGTCATTTGCCCGTCATTCATTCCGCATAAGGACAGTATCATTTTCCGCCGAGCTGTCATTTGATGAAGGATTTGCCGAACGACATTTGGAACAATTTCATTCATCGCCGATAGCCGAGATTGAACTGGAATTCAAATCTGGAAATGTTGAGGATTTTTACAAATGGGCGGCGGAATTTGAAAGGCATTTCAAGCTAAGGCCAATTAAATTGTCAAAACTGGCACAGGCCTTGTCGGACACAACGATTGGGTGAATTAAGGAAACGCAGAAAAGTACTTCTTTCTGCGTTTCCAATTGTCAATTCCGTCTGAACGCCACCATTGTCATGTCATCTGCCTGTGGGGCATTGCCTGCGAACAGCCTTACAGTCGTGCGGACGGTATCACATAATCCTTTTGGGGTCTTGTCTTCCGAATCATTCAATGACTGTCTTAGATTTATCTCGCCAAAAAGATCATTTTTCTCATTCACGGCCTCGGTTATTCCATCGGTATAAAGGAAAATCTCGTCGCCATGATCAAGGGCTGTCTTGTGTAGTCGGTATTTCGTTCCTTCCATTCCTGCAAGGACAAGATTCGACTTGTCCTTCAGGTATTCAAAAGTTCCATTGTTTTTCCGTATAAGTGGTGGATTATGCCCGGCATTTGCATATTTTAGATGTCCGCTTTTAAGGTCTATTATGCCGAGCCAGGCCGTTACGAATATCTCTTCACTATTGTTTTGACAAAGCTCCTCGTTTGCATGGTCAAGTATTTCATCTGGTGAAAGTCCATTTTCCGAATATGTCTTTATTAGTGCCTTTGCCTTCATCATAAACATGGCCGCAGGAATGCCTTTTCCGCTTACGTCGGCAATCATAAACATAAATCTGTCATTTTCAAGTAGGAAGAAATCGTAAAAATCGCCGCCTACCTCCTTTGCGGTTTCCATAGTGGCATAAATATCAAAGTCCTTTCTTTCGGGGAATGGTGGGAACACTGATGGCAAGGATGAATGTTGTACGGCTTTTGCGAATGAAAGCTCACTTGCTATCCTGGCATCTGCCTCGTTTATTAGCTGTTTCAGTGCTGCAACCATTGAGTTTATTCCTACGGAAAGCCTGTCAAATTCCCTGGTACCGTCTGCCCTTACCGTCTCATCCAGGTCGCCAGATGTTATTTTGGCCAGGGATTCGTTTGTCCTGTCTATATTTCTTACTATCAGATGGCTTACAAGGAGGTTTACAAGAATGTAAATGATGATGAACAGGATTATCTGCAATGCTATAAGTACCAGTCCGGAGGCATATCTGTTTATGTTGCTTTCAAACTGTGGTATTATTGCGACTATGTTGAAATCTCCTGTTTGCCGGTACATTGCGTAAATAGGCATTTCCCCGGCATTTGCTTCAAACATCTCACCCTGCTTCTGACTGGTTTTTTTCATCTCCTCAAGGAATGACAGTATGTCTTCCGTATTATACAATGTACCTGTATCGTTTTTTAGCCGTGGGCCTGATATATAGTTCCAATCCTTGTCAGCAATTATAATGCTGCCCCATATTCCAACATGCCTTGTCTTTGCGGCTTCAGAGGCCGTGTCAAGAATATGTCTTATATGTGTTTTTTCCGTATATCCGGCCTGAACGAATCCACCTTTCTTTAATACTGCCCCTACATATTTCATCACGGTCTTGTCATCCGCGGTGGTAGGCTTTGCGGTCTGTACAAATTCCTTCGTTTTTCCGTCTAGCAATACAAGAAATTCCCCGGATTGCTCACCGCTGGACATGTCAAATCCCTTGTATCTGCTGTTTGTTGTATTGGTTATTATCCCATCGGGACTGATTACGTTTATCTCGTCTGTTCCGTATATTGGAAGCAGTGTTTTAAGAAAATCGTCCGTAATTTTGCCCCGTTCGTCAGCCATAGAGGCTATCCTTCTTGTTACTGTGAGCAGAATCCTGTCTGAAGATTCGCTTGCCGCATAATCCATATCTTCAAGATTGATTGTGAGGGCTTCCGTTGAGGTTGCCTTTCCGATCAATATCTGTATATGTTTGAGACAGGCCATGGTTGCCACAAAGCATGTCAGCAGCGTTATTATAAGCCAGAACTGGAATATTACAGACAGTTTTCTTTTTTTTGCCATAATGATATTTTACAAAAATATGTAAAAACAAGGGCATAAATTGCTATAATATTAAGTAATAATACTTGGGCTTGTGGCGGAACGGTAGACGCGACGGACTTAAAATCCGTTTCTCGCAAGGGAGTAAGGGTTCAAATCCCTTCAGGCCCAATGTATTGTTGCGTGCTCATTGTCTCAATGTGGCAGAATTTTAGGATTTCTTAATAATACGGAGAAAATATGCCTATCGCCCCTATCGGTATCAAGATTGTTATTTGCGGCATTGTCGCCATGGCCGCCGGAGGGCTTTTGCTCAAATGGTGTTTCTGGCTAGGATTGCCAATACTTGTACTTGGGGCTATCTTTACGGCCTTCTCACTTTATTTTTTCCGCGACCCCGAAAGGCCAAAGGTTTTTTCTGCCAATGAGATAGCCTGTCCCGCGGATGGCACGGTTATGACAATAAGGAATGAGGGAACTCCTGGCATAACTGTAATCAGGATATTCCTTTCAATTTTCAATGTTCATGTTCAGCGTGCTCCGATTTCCGGAACAGTATCCGAGACAAAATACACAAAGGGAAAATTCGCTGTTGCCTACAAGCCGGAAGCCAAGGACAATGAGAGGAATCTTATCGCTATTACCGGCAAGGATGGACGCAAGGTTGAATTTGAGCAGATAACCGGAGCAATTGCCCGCAGGATTGCCTGCTATGTTTCCGAAGGACAGGAAGTGGGAATTGGTGAAAGGGTTGGCATGATATATTTCGGTTCGCAGGTTGCCGTATATCTGCCTGAAAATGCGAAAATCCTCGTAAAGCCCGGCGACAAGGTTGCCGGAGCTGAAACCGTGCTTGCCACCTGGTAGTCATTCATATCATTATGGAAGAAAAAAAAGAATCTTCTGAAAAAAACAGGAAAATTGATTTTGAGAAAATAAAGCACACTGGTGCGATAGCCGTACCGTCCATGTTCACAATGGCGAATATGGGGTGCGGCTTTTTCGCTCTTCTTTCCGCCTCGGAAGGCGACTATGTCCGTGCGGCATGGCTGTTGATCTGCTCCTATTTTATGGATATGCTGGATGGCAAGGTCGCAAGGGCCCTTAACGGCGAGAGCAATCTCGGAATAGAGCTTGATTCCTTTGCGGACTGGATGTCATTTGGTATTGCCCCGGCATATATACTGTTCCGTCTCATTCTGAAGGACATTGGATATTGGGGATATGCCATAGCATTCTTCTACGTCCTTTGTGGACTTCTCCGTCTTGCCCGTTTCAATATCAAGGCATTTATGGACGAGAACAGCCACAGCAGTTTCCAGGGACTGCCTATTCCTGGTGCTGCTGGTGTCATAATCGGCATTGTACTCAATTACAGCATGGTTGAGGGGCTTTGCGAGGGAATATGGGCTACTATGACGGCTACCGTGTTCTGGGCCTCCCCTGCCATAATGGTAGTGCTTGCCCTTCTTATGGTTTCCAGTGTTCCATTCCCTGCCGCAAAAGGAAATGGCGGAAAGAGAAGATCCTCAAAACTAGGCCTTATACTGATAACGGCTGTAATAGTATTGCTTTTGGGATATCCAAGAGAGACTATATTCACTGCATTCTCGCTGTATGTACTGTATGGATTGTTCGGTGCGATATGTGTTTCTGTAAAAAGGCTGTTTAAAGGAAAGGCCGCATAAAGGAAAATTCATTCAGGATTTTCTTTCATCTCGTTTAATTTATTTAAAAAGCTTCTGGCTGTCTCATTGTCGGGAGCTTTTTTTATTTCCTTTTCAAGCTCCATGCTGGCGGTTTCAATATCTCCTTTCTTGTAGGCAAGGTATGCAAGATGCATGTGTATCGCAGGATAGTCCGGATTGATCTTTTCCGCCAGTCCAAAATAGTATTCAGCCGCACCATAGAGGCTTTCATCTTCGTTCAATTTTCCGGCAATGCATATTCCTTCAAAATACTGTGGATAGTCTCTTGCGAATTGCTCCATAAATATTTTCTTGTCTTCATAAAAAGAAGATCTTATCCATGTAATGCCCAGGCACATCAGCAAATAGGCAAATGCGGCATACATGGTACACAGTCTTGTTCCTTTAGGCAGTCTTATCTGCATCGCGGCAAGGATTAGTCCTGCCAATGGAAGGTATATCCTGTGGTCAAAAAAGGCATCATCATAGTACAGTCCTGTTTTTCCTATCATTGTTGGCAAAAGCAATAACATGAACCAGCATATACCAAACAATGCCAAAAATAGACGTTCGTATTCTTTTCTGTTGATAAATGATCTTATCAGGAATACAAATGCCACAAAGAAAACTATGGCTATATACGCATATAGGACATTCATTTGCTCATACATTCTTATTACGCATATATCAGTTGGAAATATTGCCCTGCCTATGACCATTGGCAGATATGGCATATTGCTAAGAATTGATGGGATGTCTGGAAGAGGCATTATCAATACTGAATTGCGGCGTAGACAATGCCATATAAGCATGGGTATTCCATTTGACAAGGCAAACAAAGTTATAGTGCTTGAAATCCTTTTTTTGTTCCTGTTGATGCAGGTGATTGCAAAGAATGGAACAGCCAGTATCGGAATAGCCACTGCGGATTCCTTGGAAAGCAATGTGGCGGAAAAGAACAATGAATATAAAAATAATTTTGAAAAATTCTTATGTGTGTCTGAATCTTGCAGGCAGGATTCAGTCCATTTTAAAAGAAAAATAAAGGCCGACAATGTGAATACGGCCATCAGTGTGTCGTTTCTTCCAGGAATCCATGGCACTGCCACGCTGGCTGCCGGATGGGCTGCGAAAACAAGTGAGGCCGCCAATCCGTAGTTCGCATTTATTTTAAAGGATATGAGAAAATAATAAAAAAGGCATACCGCCGCAATATGCATAAGAATATTGATCAGGTGGCTGAAATATACTCCTGATCCATTTAAAAGATAATCTGCGGCAAAGGAAAGGTTGAGAAAAGGCCTGTATGCAAGATTTGTATCAGCAGATATTGCCCCTGTAGTAAGAAAATTTTTCAGGCTGAATGACGCTCCCTGTGATATAAGTGCCGTATCGTCCAGCAGGGTAATTCCGTAGGAAAGTGTCTTTCCGTAAAGAAGAAAGCAAAACAATGTAATTACAATGCACGCAACAAAATTGGAAATCAGTTTTTTTTCAAATAAGTCAAATTGCATTTTGTTATAATAAGCAAAGCCCGCCTTGCAACTTTGGCGGGCTTTGCGGTCTTTATGTTTTCTATTGTTTTCTTGGGAACAATGGGGCTATTTTCTCGCCTTCGGCTACGGCCTTGCGCGTTCCAAGATGCTTTTTCATCGCTTCCGCCGTATTTGGCATGAAGGGATCTATCCATCCGGCTATAAGTCGCAGACACCAGACCATCTCGTTCAGGAATCCGGGCAGCTCTTCTGGGCATTTCTTTGCCATTTCCCACGGCTTTTTCTCCGCTACGATCTTGTTCAGGTCGCTTATCGCGCCCCAGATTGTTTCCAGTGCGTCGGAGAACTGCATATCCTCAATGCTGCTGTCTATTTTCGCGGTAAGGGCTGCAAACTGCGAATACAGTTTTGAGGACGGATCTTCCGGCAGCCTTTCGTCAATATTCTTGTTTACAAGGTTTATCACTCGTGAGAAGAGATTTCCCAGATCATTTGCCAAATCGGAATTGTACCGTCTGCGGAATGCCTCCATTGAGAAATCGCCGTCCTGACCGAATGTGACTTCCCTGAATGTGAAATATCGGAGTGAATCCAGACCGTATTCTGCGACAACGTCTTCCGCCTTGATGAAATTGCCTGTGGATTTTGACATCTTCTCGCCGTTTACCGTCCACCAGCCGTGGGCATATACCTTTTTCGGCAGCTCCAGTCCCAGTGCCATGAGCATTGCCGGCCATATTACGCCGTGGAAGCGGAATATTTCCTTGCCTACCAGATGTACGTCCGCAGGCCAGTATTCCTTAAATTCCGGAGAAACATTGTCGGGGCTGTATCCTCTTCCAGTTATATAGTTCAGTAGGGCGTCAAACCAGACATAAACCGTATGTTTGGGATTTGATTTTACCGGTATTCCCCATGCGACCTTGGTTCTTGATACGGAAAGATCCGTAAGCCCGGCCTTTACGAAATTGATCAGTTCCCTTGCCCTGTACGACGGGGCAAGAAAGTCAGGATGTTTCTCGTAGTATTCCAGAAGGGGCTTTTCGTATTTTGAAAGACGGAAAAAGTAGGATTCCTCCTTTACGGCCTCAACATTGCGTTTGTGAACTGGGCATTTGCCCTCAATCAGCTCGCTTTCCGTATAGAATGCCTCGCAGGACTTGCAGTAAAGACCCTCGTAAGAGCCAAGATATATGTCTCCGCTGGCAATAAGTTTTTCAAAAACGGCCTGCACGGCCTCCTCGTGCAATTTGTCAGTCGTGCGTATGAAATAATCGTATTTGATACCCAATGTTTCCCAAAGCTGGCGGAACTGATTGGAAACCTCGTCACACCACTGTTTGGGGGGGACATTCTTCTCATTCGCAGTCTTCTCTATGTTTGAGCCATGCTCGTCTGTGCCGGTCTGCATGAATACAGGCATGTCTTTTGCCTTGAAATGGCGTTCAAGAATGTCAGCCGCCATTGTCGTGTAGGCATGCCCTATGTGTGGGCTGCTGTTGACATAATAAAGGGGAGTTGTTATATAGTATTTCTTTTGCATTTTTCTTCTTTCCTTGTATTGCTATTGTATGTACATTGTAATTACGTTGTGCGTACAATATCTTGAAATTTACATTAATTTTAAAGTAATTCCACAATTGCTAACTGCTAATTTTTTACCCCTCTCCTTCATCCTCTCCCACAAGGGGCGAGGGAAGAAATTAGGTATTTCCTAAATTTCTAACTGCTCACTGCTAACTTATATCAAGCAGTCTCTCAATACTTATTCCTGCCGCCTCGCTTGCGAGCAATGCCGCCTCCAGTATTCTCTGCGACGACACATTCCTGTTTGTTAGCGATCTAAGATGTATTGTGTCATTTATCAGTTTCGCATATTCGGATTGCCTTTCCGGGGTATCCCTCCATATCTCACGTTCTCTTGAAATCATAAGTTCCAGCATCGCGTTTGTCTCTTCCCTGGCCTTATGCGATTCCTTGGTGGGCAGCATTGCGGCGAATCTCAACGCGTTTGTTCGATCTCCATAAGGAAGTCTCGCAGCCCTTTCTATGAAAATCTTTATGTTTCTTGCCTTGTCAAGCGATCCCTGTGAGGCCTTTGCCAGAAATTCCGCCGTTTTTCCAGTTATATCTTCCTTTGCAAGAAGCCTTGTCATTGCCTCTTTGGAAAGAGGTCCAAAATCCACGGTCGCAGCCCTGGAAAGTATTGTCGGCAGCAGGGCATTCCTGTCGGAGCATATAAGTATTATTATCGTGCCTTCCGGCGGTGCTTCCAATGTCTTCAGAATGGCATTCTGGGCCTCTGGAAGAAGTTTTTCCGCATCCCTTACGATAAAGACCTTGTAAGGCGAGAGAAACGACTTCTGATATGCCTTTTTGAGCATTTCCCGCATCGTGTCGACCTTCAGGCTGCCGGATTCCTTGCCGGTTTTCAAATTCTGATCCTCGACACCGGTTATCGTTATGTCAGGATGCGCCCCGTTTGCCATCTGTATGCAGGAAAGGCATTTTCCGCAGGCCTCGCCCAATGGAACATCAAGCAATGTTTCCTTTTGCTCCTCTTCAACTGGCTTTTCTTCCTCGGCAGGAGTATTGTCTCCACCAAACATTGAGAAAAGATCGTCTTCTGGCGGCCTGGATGGCTGTTTTTTCGGTTTTTGTTCGTCAGGCGAGTAAGGAATCCTTGTACAGTTCAAGGCCGCCGCAAATGCCATAGCGGTAGGAAATTTGCCACATCCGGCAGGACCGCAGAACAGCAGGGACGGCGGTATTCTTTCCGTCGCCAGCATGGATTTCAAATGCCTTATGGCCTTGTCCTGCGATAGTATTTCCGATAATGTCATTGCCTAATCCTGTAAGTCAGATTTCAAATTTTCTCAGGATCTCACGTCTTATTTCTTCCTGAATTTCGTCTATGCCTTTTGATGCCTCTATTGCATAAACTCCCGGTCTTTTTGCAAAAACCGAAAATGCCTGCCTTATCTTGCGGCGGAAATCCAGTTTCTCACGTTCAAAACGGTCGGGATTGGTCTTTTCCTGTTCCCGTATTCTTTTTTCAAAATCCTGCTCCGACACGTTGAATACGAATGTTATGTCAGGTTTTATGCCGAATGTCGCAATCCTGTTCAAAGCGTCAATCTTGTCAAGAGGAATGCCACGTCCGTACCCCTGATATGCCTCTGAGGACATTGTAAACCTGTCCGAAATGACGGCCTTTCCGGCTTCCAGTGCGGGAATTATTGTTTCCGCCGCATGCTGGCAGCGTGATGCCTCAAACAGGAAAAGCTCCGCAAGCGGTACAGGCCTTGTTTCAGGATCTAGAAGAATCTGACGTATTTTTTCGGATATGGCAGAACCTCCCGGCTCCCTTGTGAGTACGGTTTCAATTTCACGCCCTTCAAGCCATTCCCTAAGCAGGTTTGCCTGAGTGGACTTGCCGGATCTGTCCGGGCCTTCCAGCACTATGAAGATACCTTTTTTCATTATATATATATATTAGCAAATTAGGAAACCCGCAGTATTTCTGCCGCGTTTTCCGGAGACAGGGTATTGATGTAAAATCCCGTTCCCCATTCAAATCCTGCGGCCTGCGCGAGTTTTGGCATTATATCAATTCTCCAATGATACGCATCTGGGGGGAATGTCCCATCCTCTCTTGGACTTGTTAGAATCATCATGTTGTAGCATAAATCCGGCACTGCCTTTGACAGCCTTGCCAGCGACTCACGCAGTATTTCGGCCAGTGCTGTGGCCTCCTCACCGTTGATTTCCTCAAATCGTGATTTGTGGCTTGTCGGCATTATGTTTATTTCAAATGGGGTTTTGCTGGCAAAAGGTGCAAATGCTATAAATTGTCCGTTTCCGCATATAATCCGCTTTCCGAATTTGATTTCTTCCCTGATTATGTCGCAGAAAACACAGTTTCCTGTCCTGCCTTTGTATTCCGAGCAGGATTTGATTTCCTCCATTATCCTTTTTGGCGGAATTGGTATGCCTGCTATTTGCGAATGTGGGTGTTCCAGCGACGCACCGGCAGTCCTTCCCTGGTTTTTGAATATCATCGCATATCTTATGAAAGGCAGGGACAGCATTGCCTTTGCCCTGTCGGCATAAGTCCGTATTATATCCGCTATATGTGCCACAGGCAGGTTTTCCAGTCTGCCTGAATGAAGAGGCGTCTCTATTATCACCTCATGCCGTCCGGGTGCGGGTGTTCTTTCATAAATTCCGTTTTTTTGCGGAATCAGTTGCGAATCCCCGTCCAATGCGGGGTATTTGTTGGGAACTACCCGTATTTTCCATTCCTCAGATTTTGAAAAACCGTCTTTTTGAGGAATACGGCATATTTCTGGCGGAGTTGCCTCCTCATTTCCGGGACAGAATGGGCATTTTCGTGTGATAGCCGAATCCTTGTTCGCAAAATCATTTGGGCGTTTGTGCCTGTCGGCGGCAAGTATCACGCAATGTCCGGATATTGGATCCCTACGTATTTCAGGCATTGTCTCCCTCCTCGGCAGGATTTTCCTCGTCATTCTGATTGTCCTTCGTCGGGAACATTTCAAGCTGCTGTACGGTTTCATCTGGGGCTGGCATAATGCCTGCGGCAGGATTCTTATCCTTTAAGGCATTGTCTGCCATCTGTGCGGCTATGCCCTGCACTTCCATATCGGAACTGTCTATTGAGAATGTTTCCAGCTTTGGCAGATCCTTCAGGCTGGCCAGGCCGAACTGTCGCAGAAATTCCGGCGTTGTCGCATAGAGCATTGGCCTGCCTGGTATTTCCTTTCTGCCGGAAATGTATATCAGCCTTCTCTGCACAAGAGTATCAATAGGACCGCTGGAATCAACTCCCCGTATGGCCTCAATCTCGGATCTGGTAAGTGGCTGCCTGTATGCGACAATGCAGAGTGTCTCCAATGCGGCCTGCGTCAGGCGGGCGGTCATTTTGTTGTTGTAAAGTTTTCGCACCCATTGCCCATATTCTGGACGGGTGGACATCTGCCAGCCGCCACCTATCTGCCTTATCTGCAATGGCCTCTTCTCATTTTCATAATCATTGCATAGGCTTGCAAGATGATCCCTTATTATTTCCTCCCTCTCTTCCGTTATCGCGGAAAGTTTTTTTATGCCAAGGGGGGAATCTGTTATGAAAAGCAATGTTTCAAGTATTTTTTTAAGTTCCGTGGATTCCATTTTTATTTTGATTCAGATGCAAGCTGCATTTCTATGAAGTTTGGTGGAATGTTCCTGCCAGGAATGTCTGTTATACTTATTACGAACAGTATGCCCGCCTGCTTGTTCTGAAATGTAGTCATTCCTGCCCACTCCACATTGACGTGATTCTTAAAGAAATCCTTGAAAACCTCCCTCGTATGTGGAGGCCTGAACTGCAAATGCCGCTTGTTCCTAAGACATTCTGCTGGATTGAAGATAATGTGCGTGAATCCGTCCCGTGTCAGCCTGTCGTACATGTCATCGGCATTTTCAGATCTTGAAGCATAATCAGCCAAAGGTTCGGTATTGAATACGGATGATGCGGCGGAATCCCGTCGCAGATAGAATGAGCGGGCGTCTCCCAGGAATATTATTTTCGCATCTGGCGGCAGGTTCTTGTTCGTATATGCCATGGCCGGATATGCCGGCATTGGATAGATGGTGTTCAATGTTGAAAGAAACTCATCCTGTCCAACCCTGTTGAATACAACCTGGAAAAAACCAGTCTTGCTGATAAAGCACAAGGCCATTGCCAACATGAATAATCCTTGGGCAATTGCAAGCAATTGCAGGCATTTGCGTATTTTCGCAGGCAAATGCTGTAACACCTCCGCTATCAGAATGAATGCGGCAGGCAGGGCAGGCATCAGGAATCTTGGCATGGCGGATACCGCTGACCATGACAGCCATCCTGCGACAAAGAAAACGGCAAGCAGTGGTATAACGGGATTTGAATGGAATATAAATGCTATGAAGGGCAGCAGAATGTAAAGCAATGGTGATGCTATGTCCCCACCAAATACATTTCCATGCAGCAGGTCGTAAGGATGCGTTATCCAGGACTTGAACGAAGTCCTGGGCATTGTATCGGCCATAAATCCTGATATCTGATCCGCGGAATATCCAGCCGGCAGGCCGAATAATGACGTTGCGAATGGGAAAAATGGGTTTCCGCAGTAAATGATGTTCTTTATCAGCCATGGAAGGACAGGAATTGAGGCGGCGACCACAAACACGGCAAGTGTCCTTGCGGCAGATTTAAACTTGCCTTCATTGTTTCCTTTCAGGAAATGAACAAGGATCATTATCATTATTGCCGACGAGAATAAAAGACAGGTTGCCTTTACCGCCATGGCACATCCTGCCATTAGGCCTGAAAGTACAATCCAATGCCATTGTTCCTTGCTGTCATTTTCACTATCAGACGGCAGCAAGGCCCGTAATGCCGCATAAAGTGATACCGTACAGAACATTACCGAAAATGTCTCAGTACCCGCGTATGAGACAGAAACCGCCACGGTTATGTATGATATGAAAAACAGGCAGCCCCATATACACGTTTTCTGGGACAGGAATCTCCTTGATATTCCTATAATGGCTATAAGGGAAATTATAACGGCATAATAGTTGAACAGTTTTGGCAATGTGGCGGAATAATCCAGGCAAAGACATGCGGAATAGATCATTGCGTGGAACATGAACAGATTTGAATAAATATTGTACGGAAGATATGTAAAGCCGTGATGCTGAATCCATATATTGGGTACACCCAGATGATATATGAGTCCGTCGTAAAAAATTTCCGGAGCGAAGGATGGTACAATTATGAGAAAAGTATATGCGACGGTCAATATTAGTGCTGCGACTGAAAGTTTGTCTTTGGACGGGATTATTGTCCTAAATTCAGAAAAATCAGCCTTGTCTTTCCGTAATGACATTATCCCTGCCGTAAGACCGCATATTACAAATACCCATACTGCAAGGGGGTAGAGAAGGTGTATTACGGATAATGAGAAAATCCACGAAGATAGGATCAATAATCCTATGGAAAATGAGAATATTATGTCTTCAAATATGGACAGTTGTTTTTTGAAATACGAAAGTGCCAGCCTGCCTATGCCATGGCAGGCCAGTGCCAGCAATGAGAATAACAGGAACTGCAATATGTATTTTGGCAGCACCTTGAAAAAAGGAATACCGAATGAGCCTAAAATCTGACCGAAATGGAACATGTAATATTCCATCTTCAGATTCTGGAATTGCCCGGAAGAAAACCATATATATAATATCGCTACAAGCCATGCAAGACCAAAAAAAAGAAAGAGTGCCGGAATTTTTCTCTCCGGCAGCTCTTTTGCTTGTGATTTGTTTTTGGAATTTAAATTGCAAAGGGCGGTATTACCCACCCTTTTGGACTTCTTTTTTGCCATTATTTTTCCAGAACTTCTATATTAGCACGAGGTACGACAATGACCTTGCCATCATCCAGTTCTACTTCCAGTATGCGGGCCTTTGACTCGCTGCCTATTACCGTCAGTTCCGGCGGCAGTGATTTGACCTTTCCGAGTATGCCGAAATATGGCTCGCGGATTATGCGGATCGGGTCTCCCGGCTCAATCCATCCACGTCCCTGATCCCTCTTTACCTCGTTGATATGTGCGGGCATTCCGGGAATGATTATCTCAGGTCTCATAACGCCGGCACGTATCTGTGTAGCACCGGAAACGCTTGCTTTCTCACCGTTGCGGCTCTTGAGCAGGTCAAATGTTCCGGCGGCCATTGGAATCATTCCGAATCCCTCGGTGACGATCAGTGTTATGCCAATCTGTTCCGTGCCGGTGACCGCGACGCCAATGTCATATCCGAGCAACAGACGCAGATCACGGTCGTCAATTCCGCCTACTACGAGGGCGTGAACCTTTTTTGCAATTGCCTTTTTGATTGTTTCCAGGCTGGCATACTTTCCGCCTATGACAATCTTGCCTTCGTACTCGTCCTTGATGTTTTCCGGCATGAGAATGTCATTGGGGCTGTTTACGGCAACGACTATTTCTCCATTTGTCTCGCCACCGATGCCGAAAATTCCCTGTATGAATGTGCCTTCGCTCTCCACTGTTACGCCGAAATCCGGGGTTACGTCAATAATCTTTCCCGTGATATAGGACTTTATCGGCAGTCTCTTTGGCGGCTCGCGGAGCAGGACCTGTCCTGTCACCGGTGATATGGATTCAATCATGCCAGTAATGGATGACTCCGCTGTTGACTTGAAAAGATTGTGCAGGAACTTTATGCTCTTGAAAGGAGTTGTCTCGGCAATGACTTCGCCCTTTTCAACCTTGTCTCCCTCCTTTTTGAGCATGTATTTTGAAACCTCTGCGGAACTTACGCCTAATTTGTTTGCCACATTTATGGAATAGACCTTTCCGGGAAGTTCCGTAAGGGCAACCTCTTCCAAAGCGTCAACCTGCTGTCCTTTTTCGGCGAGAACCTTGCCAGGAATAGGAAGAAGGCGTTTCTTTGTTATAACCGTGCAGGGCATTACTTTCAATCCGGGTGTATATGCGTGTGCCATAAGAATTGTCTCCTAAATTTTAGCTAGTCGTGCCGTCAGTCGTTCATTGCCTCGGCGGGATACATGTCAAGAGCGGTATACCATTTTTTCAGCTTCGCTATACGCTCTTCCTTGCCTTGCGGCATTACGAATGGGCGGCCTCTGCCGTCAAGGACAATTCCTACTACTCCGCCTTCTATTGTCCCTTCTACCTCGTGGCCATTGCCATTGCCCATGTCAAAATTCTTGGCAGGCTTTGCGATGATCTTTGCCTTTGGTACGTCAAAGGGAATGTGAACCATGTCTCCGGCATGAAGCTCTCCCTTGTGCAGTTCCTTGCCGTCAAGATCTGTGACCGTCCAGTCCAGTATCTTCTCGCCTTCCTTCTTGTAAGTGCCTTTGGGGGCTATGCATGTGCCGAGGCGTACAAGGCAGTCATTGTAGAACACGTCAAGTGCGGCCTTCTCGCTCATCTGCGACAGCACGCCGAGATGAGGCATCATGAATATTGAGTCCACTGCTATCATCGTTATGCCTTCCGGCTGATAAGCGTCTATCATCATCTGCATGGACTGCATACGGCGGGGGGAATGTGCTAGAATGCCGCCAGATCCTATGATATAGTTAAGTCTCATTACGTCAATGAGGCTCTTGCCAGATGACTGCTGGTCAAATGCGTCGGAAATGCTGCGTTCCTGCTGTACTCCTTTCAGGCCGACGGCCAATGCCTTGTGCTGGTCAAATGCCAGTCTCAATGCCTCTCTTGCGGCGGCATGTTCAATCTGCAGATCCTGTATGGTCTGCGGAATGGTCGTAGGACGTATCATCTTGTTCTTGAGGCGGTTTCTAAGATCCTGTTCCTCAATGTTGCCATAAGTGAGCCAGCGCAGCAGATTCGGCAATCCCGCTTCCGCCATTACGTTGGAAACAGAGTAGCTCATTCCGAGGTTCGCACTCACAGTGCGGTTGAAAATTCCATCAAATACGCTGAAGACGTCGGTCGTCGCACCACCAATATCTACGGCGAGAACATTGTAATTGTTCGCCTTTGCGAATTTTTCCGTCATTGTTCCCACGGCGGCAGGGGTAGGCATAATCGGGGCGCCTACCATTTTCATAAGTTTCGGATATCCGGGAGCCTGCTGCATGACGTGTTCAAGGAAGATGTCATGTATCTTGTGACGGGCAGGCATCAGGTTTTCCTTTTCAAGTGTTGGGCGAAGATTATCCGTTATTATAAGGGCGGTAGTGTCGCCGAGAATTTCCTTGATCTTGTCCTGGGCCTTGTTGTTTCCCGCATAAATTACAGGCAGCTTGTAGGATGCTCCAAGACGTGGCTTCGGGTCTGCTGACTTAAGGAACTGTGCCAGTTCCACGACGTGAGTAATTGTTCCGCCATCCGTGCCACCGGAAAGCAGCATCATGTCGGGGCGTAGCTGGCGTATTCTCTCAATTTTCTCATGTCCCGCACGTCCGTCGTTTGTGGCAAGAACGTCCATGACTATCGCGCCTGCTCCCAAAGCACATCGCTGAGCGCTTTCGCCAGTCATTGCCTTTACCGCACCGGCAACCATCATCTGTAGGCCTCCGCCTGCGGACGAAGTTGAAACGTATATGTCAGCTCCGTTTTTGCCGTCGTTGGGTATTATTTTCTCACCATCCAGCAGCTTTCTTCCGGAAAGTTCCTCGACTTCGGTTATGGCATTCAGTACACCCTTGGTCACATCTTCAAAAGGGGCTTCTACCGTGGTAGGGGCTTCGCCGCGGAAAGTCTGACGGTATGTGTCGCCTTTTTTTTCAATGAGAATGGCTTTTGTCGTCGTGCTTCCGCAGTCCGTCGCAATTATCACTTCAAGTTCTTGGTTGGACATTTGTTATCTCCGTTCAGGGATTTTAAGAATAAATCTACAGCTTTGGGATTTTCCATAAGCTCCATAAATTTTTTTGTCCTTTCCGCCCCGAAAACAGTATTCAGGAATGGCTGCAAAAAGACCAGGGCCTGCGCCCCAAGCCCGTGTACCGGGCGGGATGCGTCGACCGCGAGCGATGTTATATAGTCCAGCTGCCTGGCCCGCACTTTTTCGGCGGCCTTGACAATCATTTCACTGTCCTCCTGAGTCAGATCTGGTGGTTCAGGAATCTTAAAGGCATTGGACCAAAATCCCATAATAATTCTATTTTACTATAAAAAACGCCACCTAGTACAAGGAAATTTTGAAAATAATGTAAAATATATACATATAAGACACTTTTTTTACGCATATCTGGTATTGTTATGGAGGTTTAAAAATGGCATTTGGACAGAAAAAAGAAGAAGAATTTCTTGAAAAATACAAAATTCCTTTAATTATAGCCGCGGTTATAATATTTACGTCGGTGTTGTTGTTTTTTGTAAGAATTTTTTCCGGAACAGACGATTCCTTGGCAACCGGAGGAGCATTCGTATCTGGCGATGTGTTCCGACAATCATCTGAACCACAGAAAAAACCAAAAATGCAGTCTGCGAATTCAAGCCTAAGCGGTACCCCTGTCAGGGAAAAGAAGGTGGCCTATACGACATCCTCAATACGCAGACTTAATCCCAGCCTTTCGTATGCTGAGGCAAAAAAACAGGCAGACAAGTATTATGAGATGTTTATAAAAAGAAATGAGGAAAAATATCTCATGCAGGCTTTGAAGGAAACTTATCCTGAAGAGACAGAGACTGAACTTAAGATAAGGATTGCCAACCTTCCGGCTGATCAAAAGGATGAAATGCTAAAATCACAAAGAAGTTCGATAATGTCAGACATCAAGGCTGAAGAGGATAAGGAAAACAAGGAAATTGAGCGAAAGAACAGCTGCTATGAAGAGGCTTATTACAAGGATGAGATTGTTATTGAGGAAGAAAAAGATGAGGACGGATATCCGATAATGGAGTGCGTTGGTACGGATTGCAATCCTAAAAGTACAAAGAAAAATGTAAGGACACGTACGAATCTTTTTGACGGATTTCGCTACAATAGCTGCATAAATGACACTAATTTCTCAAATATGCATGCCGAGGCAGATGCCCTGGAAGCAAAAAAGAAGGAAGCATTGAACATATATAAGAAAAAAAATACAGTTAAAAAATCCGAAAGTACGGCTACGGCATCTGTAGAGACTTCTCAGAAAGCTAGTACGGCAAAACAAACAAGGAAGGAGCAGAAAACTGTAATAAAAAAGGCGAATTTTGGTTCAGGAGGCTCTTCCAAATTCCAAAAGAGTAGCTTTGGCAATAAGAAGAAGCAGAACACATCCGGAAGTAGTAATGATGCGGCCACAGGAATGGAGGGTATGCCGGACCTTTCCAATATTGGTGGAGGAGCAGGAGGACTTGATCTGAACAGTCTGATGAAACAGGCAGGACAATAGTAAAAAGCCCCGAAAGGGGCTTTTTCAATTAGAGGCTAGGCTCTAATTGTCTATTACTTCCAGTCTTGAACCGAATCTCAATCCGTATCCTTCCGCTGTTCCGGCAGCAAGTTCAAGCACGTTCCGTCCATACCAGGCCACCAGTGGAATTTCCTTTTCTGGTGCGCCGATGTATGAAGAAGGTACATTTGAAAATACCTTGATAACGGTAAAATTCTCGTCAAGAAAGATTATGTCAAGAGGAATCAGTGTGTTTTTCATCCAAAAGCCTTTTTCCCCGTCGTTGTCAAAAAAGAACATCATTCCCTTGTCCCTGTCAAGATTCCTTCGGAACATCAGACCCTTTTCCCGTTCCTTGTCCGTCATTGCCTTTTCCAGATAAAGAATGTCCCCGGAAGGTGTCTTTGCCTTGAAAACCGGAAGTCTTTGTTCGTCCTGCTCCATATTTTTCACCGTTTCAACCTTTGCAGGATTGATTTTTTTTGCCTGCATCTTGTCTGTGGCCTTTTTTGCCATAGTGTTTATTCCTATGAACATTGCCATTGCCATAAATATGAAAATCATGTATCTTGCCATATCAAGATTATACAAAGTATGCCACATAACTTGATATAATATATTTATGCGTGCCATAATACAGAGGTCAACACAGGGTTCGGTAAGAGTTCCAGGCAGAATTGAGTCCATTGGACGAGGATATGTCATTCTGCTCGGAGTTGCCGTTGATGATACGGAGGCGGATGCTGATTATCTTGCAGAAAAGATTGCGAATATGCGAATCTTTTCCGACGATGATGGCAAATTCAATTATTCCCTTGCTGACATAAATGGCGAAGCACTCGTCATATCGCAGTTTACATTGTTCGCGGACACTCTCAAAGGGAGAAGACCTGATTTTATAAACGCCGCAAGACCTGAAAAGGCCGTTCCCCTGTATGAGAGATTCTGTCAGAACCTGCGAAATATTGGCATAAGGGTAGGAACAGGAGTATTTGGCGCGCACATGACGGTTGAAATAACAAATGACGGGCCTGTGACAATCTTTATAGACAGCCGTCAGAAGATAAGGCCGTGTGAAATATCTAATCACGATTAGATATTCTCTATTTGGGACAATGTCAAAAATGAAAATGAGTAAAAATTTAGTATTGTTTGTTGTAGCTTTTGTGATGGCCGCCTGTTCCACGGTGAATACGGGAAATATGGCATCATCACAGGGAAAATGGCAATTCTGGCAGGGCAGGGGAAATGCCCAGGTTCAGACAGATTCCATCATTTATGAGCCAGAGAATTTGCAAGACGAGGAATACGATTATGACGTGGAAGGACGCGGCCCTGCCCTGATATTGTCAAGGATTGTGCCAGGGAAAAAATGGCAGCTGGATCTAAAACCCCAGTTTTTTTCTTTGGACAAGACTTACAACCGTTTTTCATTCGGATTGTGGATTGGAGACAGTTCCGCAAGGCCATCAATTGGTAGCAAGATGGCAAAGGCCGTGCTTGCCGTAAGCAGGACAAGGGGGCCGGAAAAAGGCGACAATGCCTTAAAACTCATAATAAGGGAAAAGGAAGATCCCAAGACAATATCCCTGTCCCTGCTGACATCTGATTTTCGGTTTGAACGTGAGAAGAATGAAATAATCGTATACGTTTCTGAAGGATATGTTGTCAGATACAAGGAAATTGCAAGAATCCCAATACCACGGAAGAGTACAGTATCGTTCTTCGTAGGTGCGAGATATGATGGGGTAATCTTTGGCGAGCCAAGAATGATATTGAGAAACATGACATTGAATGGGGAAGGATTTTTTGAATGAGAATGAGCAATTGTGGAAAAAACTTATAAATTTTAATTAGTATCGTAGTTAGGGAAACACTGAAAAAGTCCCTAAAAATATGGTATAATATATACGACG
>R20__coassemble_594_pt1 | contig 25676 bp, 21 predicted proteins | sample R20__metabat2_high_PE_044 | metagenome-assembled genome bin R20 | reverse complement strand
AGAACTGCACCCCGATGGCATACTGGGCAAACACGTCTGACAATGCCCTGATGGGTGAAATGCTGGAGCGTCTTGGCAGCGATGACAGGCAGAAGCTGATTGACTTCGTGCAGGGCGGGGCAATAGAGGCGGACGTGGACATGAACATAGTTTTTCCGCAGATAATGAAGGATTCCGGCCTTATTTACAGCCTTCTTGCCCAGTCTGGCTATCTGAAAAGCATAGATACAAGGCCTCGTGGCAAGGGATATGTATGCAAACTGAAAATCCCGAACAGGGAGATAGCGTACATATACTCAGAGGAAATAATCAACAGGTTTATGGGAAAGCCGGATTCCCAACGCAGGGGCAGGACATTGCTGAATGCGATAATCGGTGGGGAGACAGAGGAAATACAGAAGGCATTGGAGGAGTATTTCATAAAAAACTGCAGCTATCTTGATCTGACGGAGGAGCAGGATTATCACAACTTCATTCTTGGACTGCTGGCGGCGATGTCGGATGGCTATTCCGTGACGAGCAACCGTGAATCCGGAAAGGGACGTTATGACCTGATAATGATGCCGCACAGGAACAGGCGTTATCTGCCAGGAATAATATTTGAGTTCAAGCACTGCAAGCCGAGCAAGAGCAGGAATCCGAACATCAAGCGGCAGCAGGCAAGGCTGGAACGCGAGGCACAAAAGGCACTGGAGCAGATAGAGACGCAGAAATACATAGAGGAAATGCGATCCGAGGGAATAACGGAAATAATAAGATACGGGGCGGCATTCTGCGGCAAGGATGCGAAAATCATTCGTAGGAGAGAATGACCTTCCAAAACATTCCCCCTATTTATTTAGTAAAATATAATGGTTGACTTGTGGTTTTCCGGCAAAATGCCTAAGGAAAATCTGTTAGATTTTTGTTTTTGTTTATTTATGGAGGCGTTTTAAGTGAATTTTCAGGATATGATAATAAAGCTCAATCAGTATTGGGCAAAACAGGGCTGCGTGCTAATTCAGCCTTATGATTTGGAAAAAGGAGCGGGAACATACAATCCTGCCACGTTCTTCGGAGCGTTGACAGGGAAAAAGACCGCCGTGGCCTATGTAGAGCCATGCCGTCGTCCAGCAGATGCGAGATTTGGGGAAAACCCCAACCGTCTTGGCAAATACTATCAGTACCAGGTCATCATAAAGCCTCCGAAAACAAACATTCAGCAGCTTTACCTGCAATCGCTGAAGGCAGTGGGAATAGACTATTCCGAACATGACATACGCTGGATAGAGGATGACTGGGAATCCCCCACCCTCGGAGCTTCCGGTGTTGGCTGGGAAATATGGCTTGACGGAATGGAAGTGACGCAGTTTACATATTTTCAGCAAATGGCATCCTACGAGCTAAATCCAATAACGGTTGAGATAACCTACGGGCTTGAACGCCTTGCGATGTTCGTGCAGAAAAAAAAGACGATTTTTGAGATACAATGGAACGACGAGCTTACCTACGGAGAGGTTCACGCCGGACAGGAAGAGCAGTTCTCCCATTACAATTTTGAAGAGGCCGATGTTGAAAATATAAGGAACAACTTCAATGTATGGAGCAGGGAAGTACGCAGCCTGGCAAAAAAAGGCTATTACCTTCCTGCTTATGACATGGTAATGAAATGTTCTCAGAACTTCAACCTGCTGGACGCAAGAGGAGCAATTTCTGTTTCCGAGAGGGCCGATCTTATAAAGGAAATACGGAACATGGCAAGGGTATGTGCCGGAGCATATATAAGGTCTTTTGAAAAACCTGAGGAAAATTCCGAGGAGAACAAGGCAAAATGAACGCAGAAAGGAACACAGCAAGCGTATTGCTTGAAATACGCATAGAGAACATTCCCGCACGCTTTATAACCTCCGCGGAAGATCAGTTGGGAAAATATGCCGAAGAAGAAGCCGCAAAGGCAGGACTTTCATTCTCAAAACTGGAAACATTCGGAACATACAAAAGACTTGTACTTTTCATGCATGGCGTACCGTCAAAAACTGACGAGAAGACGCAGGTATTTCTTGGGCCTTCGGCAAAGCTGCTAAAGGATGAAAACGGCAATTACACAAAACAGGCAGAAGGCTTCGCAAGAGGCCGTGGAACAACACCTGACAAGCTGTCCGTGACAGATGACCCCAAAAAGGGAAAAGTGCTATGCTTCATCAAGAAAATTCCAGGAGTTAGTGCGGAAAAGGCACTTTCCGAAATATTCCCCAGGATAATTGCCAGACTGCAATTTCCCAAAACAATGGTCTGGGAGGAAAGCCGTATGCGATTTGCCCGCCCGATACGCGGCATAATCGCAATGAGGGGAACAAAGATAATACCGTTCTCAATAGCTGGCATAAAGGCCGGAAAGACCACGGTAGGACTAAATTCGCTTGGATCTCCGAAAGTAGTAATTGAAAAGGCGGAAAATTACCTGGAAACATTGGAAAAGGCGAATGTAATTGTCTCCGACAGCCAAAGACGGGAAATGCTTCGTGGCGAGCTTGACAAGGCCGCCGAAAGAATGAACCTTGTCGTAGACATTGACGAGGAGCTTCTTACGGAAAACGTGTATCTTACGGAATATCCCGTATGCGTCACTGCGAACTATTCACAGGAATTTTTAAAGCTGCCAAGGGAGCTTGTCCATCTTGTGATGAAGAAACAGCTAAAATTCTTTACCGTTTCAGACAAGAAGGGCAATCTGGAGGCTTTCTTCATTGGAATAAGGGACGGAATATCCAAGGGACAGCAGAACGTCGAGGACGGTTTCCGCAATGTATTGGAGGCACGTTTCCGGGATGCGATTTTCTTCTACGAGAGGGATCTGGCCATTCCGCTTGACGACTTCAAGGCAAAGCTGTCCGCCGTCACATTCCAGGAAAAACTTGGCACAATGTCGGACAGGGCAGCCAGGACGGAAAACATCGCATTATGGCTGGCGGACAGCTGCGGCAGCAAGACTGACAGGAATGCGATCAGATCCGCTGCCGGACATGCATATTCGGATCTCACAAGCAACCTGGTAAGAGAATTTACGGAATTGCAGGGCATAATTGGCGGATACTATGCCGCACATGCCGGACTGGGAAAAACCGCATCAGATGCGATAGGACAGTTCTACTTCCCGATGTCGGCGGAATCCCCATTGCCGGAAAGCATTGAGGCCTGTATCGTATCTATTGCCGGAAAGACGGACACGCTGGTTTCGGATTTCGCATTGGGACTGATACCGTCAGGCAGCGAGGATCCTCACGGATTGCGCCGTCAGGCATTGGGAATAACCAGAATACTGCTGGAAAAGGACATTGACATAAACCTTGCGGAACTATTCCGACACGCATATACGCTTCTGCCGGAGGCGGCAGACAAGAGGGACATCTCCATTCCCATGGAATTTATATGGCAGAGGGCGGAAGGCATTTTTGCCGCACAAGGTTATTCCTTTGACGAGATCAAGGCCGTAAGGCCAGCTTTCATCAGGGAAGGCAGGATAAAGGACTGCCAGGCACGTCTCAAGGATCTGCACAATCTGCGCGGAGACGAGGATTTTGCCGCCATTGCCGCATTGTTCAAACGTTCAAAGAACATTCTCAAAAACGTCAAGGACAATCTTGATGGCAATGTGGACGAAAAATCATTTGTACTGGAAGAGGAAAAGGCACTTTTCTCCGAACTTTCGACAGCGGAAAGGAAATGCCAGCCACTCGCAAGACAGGGAAAATACGGCGAGGCACTCTCCGCACTGCTGCCTGTCAAGCCCGCATTGGACAACTTCTTCCTAAAGGTAATGGTTATGGACAAGGATACGCGGATAAGGCTCAACCGTCTTAACCTTGTAAAACGCATAACAATGCTGGCAGAGGGCATAGCGGATCTGTCTGCCTTGCAATAGGATTGGAATAAAAGGGGCATATATGCACGGAAAACGCAATAAAGACAGAATTACAGGCAATACATTTTGGCTTGTGCCAGCAATTATCGCGTCATTATGCGTATTTGCCCCAGACTATATTCATGCGGAAGAAAAATTTCTTGACCGAAATCCACAGCCATCGTCATATTCCGCATTGTGCCAGTATTACCGTCAGGAGGATCTGCCCACATCGCAGTCTGAAAATGCGATAATTGCGGATTTCCGAGGCTGCGACCTTAGCCATTTTGACCTGTCCTCATACAGCAAGGAAGAGGCGGAACGGTTTGTCTTTGACACTAGCACTATATGGCCGGACAGGAAACTTATGCCAAAAGGATTCAACCCTGACAAGGCAATAAGATCCGGCAAAAAAACGGCAAATCTGATAAGGAAGATACGGAACAAGGCGGATTCTGGCAAAGGATACGCAGTAGGCATAATTGGCAAGTCCCCACTTCTTTCGCACAAGGAATTTGAGGGCAATCAGCCAATATACACACAGCAGACATTATCCCCCCTTGCAAACAGGGAAAGCACCGCGGCACTTGCGATATTGTCAGGAAGAAACTCCGGAATCCTGCCAAAATCAGTAGTACACTATGTAGCCCCGCTTTCATACGGAAAAACATCCGGTGCGAGGGATATGTACCCAGAAGCAAAGGCATTGCGGGACCTGCTCATATACAACAGGGAACAGCTCTCGCAGGAAAACCGTATCAGGGCTGTGGCAATGCTGTACAGGGACTATCCCATTGCCATAGACGGAATGGTGACGCTGGGCAAGGCCAAAAAGGATGCGGAGCAGCAGGGTGTTGCCATATTCACTGGCGACGACCTGGAACAGTTCCGTGATTACAAGATCCTGCCTGACGAAATGATAATGGCGGCAGCCACTGGATCAGACAAGGACTATGCCATAATCCCCCCCTCTGCGGAAATAATGACGGCATGGCTCACAGGACTTTACATAGCGGCCACAAGGATAGATGACAGCATTGACAAGAAGGAATTTTTCTGGCTTTTGAAGAAAACCGCCAAAATTTCGTCAGAAGATGAAAAAAATTACAAAAAAGATGTAAAAAAAGCAAAAAAATGGCGAAAAAACAGAAATTTCAGCAGTAAAAATGCCGGAAATGCCAAAAAAGACGCTTCAACCGTTAAAAATGCTGGAAATACTGCGTAAGATGCAATAATGAAACAGCATAAAATTTTTCATTTGAATAATCGTTTCTATTTAAGTAAAATTTAAATAAGCTGTTGTATTTTTGGCTAGCCATTAAATGCGTGATGTGAAAATTATTCTTTAAGAGGATAAGACTATGGAAGAAAACACTCCTGAAAAAAAAGCGGAAGAGACAACACCCACTGTTGCCCCCATTCCGCAGAAAGAGGAAATCTCAATCAGTGACAGGCAGCTCGCCGAGACAGTAAAGATTTTGAAAACGGAAGTATATTCATTGCGTGTCAATATGAAACACATGTCAGACGAGATAAAGAAATTAAGGGAAAACCAGAACACAGGTTCTTCAACACCTTCCGCTCCTGTATCCTCGTATAAGAAGAGGGTAATCCTTTTTGGAAACTATCCTTACGGAATGGACGGCGAGGTCAAGCCTATCGAGTGGATCGTCCTTGACGAGGAAGTTGACGGAACGCCCCTGCTGGTGACAAAATACTGCGTGGATTTTGGCTGTTACCTGCCAATAAACAAGTCATACAGGGTTATATATCCTCATCCCAAGGCTCAGAACTATTATTGGGAAAGCTCCATGATAAGGGAATGGCTAAACGATCATTTTTACAACACCGCATTCAATGAGATTGAGAAGACACATTTGGTCAGGAACAAATTCCTAACTTTCGGAATTGAAAGGGTTCTGAGAATGGAAAGTGACAATGTGTTCCTGTTAAGCACCGATCAGATGGCAAGGTACATGTCCCTGGAACTTTCGGATCCCGCCGCAAGAGATGAGAACAAGAACGTAAGAAAGGCCTATCCAACTCCTTATGTTGTCCACAAGGTAGCAAGGGAATCCATGAAGTCCGATGCATCGCAGTACTACATGCTTTCAGACAGAATTTACGACAACAGCGGAGACTTTGTAATAAGGATAGACCAGAACAGGCTTGTAAACGGATACCCCATAAGGGTTGCCGTGCTTTACAATCCGAAAAAACAGATTTAGTTTTGTTTAAATGCCGTTATGCTGAAAACATTTTCGGTATGACGACAGAGTTGTGAACAAACAAGAGGTAGAAAAAAATGTCAAACATATCACCGTTGCAGAAGGCCAGATTGCAGTACAGGCCCAAGCTGCCTGTATCATTGAGAAATGGCGTTCTCGCCGTCAAGGCTGAACTCGGAGAGAAAACGCAGTCAGTGGCAGATCAGGATCAGATTGCGAAAATATTTGAACGCACCTATGGAAAGCCAGTCGTGGAATTCAAGCCTGCGGAAGCAGATGGCAGAAAATCCCCGGCAATAAACGTCGGAGTAATTCTTTCCGGCGGACAGGCTCCAGGCGGACACAATGTAATCGCAGGCCTTTTTGACGCTCTCAAAAATGCGAATTCGGAAAACAAGCTGTACGGATTCAAGGGCGGACCTTCCGGTCTTACTGACGGAAAATATGTTGAAATGACGGCTGACTTCGTGGATGCGTACCGCAACACAGGTGGTTTTGACATAATCGGATCAGGCCGCACAAAGCTGGAAACGGAAGAGCAGTTCCAGAAGGCACTTGCAGTATGCAGGAATCTCGGCATAACCGCGATAGTAATTATCGGTGGAGACGATTCCAACACAAATGCCGCATTGATGGCGGAATGGTTCGTCAGGCATGATGCCGGAATACAAGTCATAGGCTGCCCCAAGACCATAGACGGCGACCTCAAGAACAAGCAGATTGAAATATCATTCGGATTTGACACCGCTACAAAGACTTACGCCGAGCTTATAGGCAATATTGAGCGTGATGCCAATTCCGCAAAAAAATACTGGCATTTCATAAAGATTATGGGAAGAAGCGCGTCTCACGTCGCATTGGAAGCGGCATTGCAGACACAGCCGAACATAACACTCATTTCCGAGGAAGTAGCCGCAAGGAAAATGTCCCTCGCACAGATTGTGGACTATATCGCTGACATAATCTGCCGTCGTGCTGAAAATGGAAAGAATTTCGGCATTGCCATTGTTCCGGAAGGACTGATTGAGTTCATTCCCGAAATGAAGACAATGATAGCCTCGCTGAACGATCTTACGCATGATCTGGAAAATGACGGCAAATACCAGTCAGCAACGCAGACAGAGAAATTTGCGATAATAGAGAAGGCACTCTCAGCGGAAAATGCTGCCGTGTTCGCATCCCTGCCTGACGGCATAAAGGCACAGCTGCTTATGGATCGCGATCCGCACGGAAATGTACAGGTTTCCCGCATTGAGACGGAAAAGCTGCTTATAGCCATGCTGGAAAAGAAACTTGCCGCCATGAAGAAGGCCGGTACATACAAGGGCAAGTTCTCTACACAGTCCCATTTCTTCGGATATGAGGGTCGTTGCGCGTTCCCGTCCAATTTTGATGCGGATTACTGCTATTCCCTCGGCTACAATGCCTTCGCACTTGTAAACGGCGGATTTACAGGCTACCTGTCCTCCGTACGCAATCTGACAAAGCCTGCCGACGAGTGGATAGCAGGCGGAATACCGCTCACAATGATGATGAACATTGAGAAACGCAAGGGCGAGAACAAGCCGGTAATAAGAAAGGCCCTCGTGGAGCTGGATGGACCGGTATTCGCAAGACTTGCGGACAACAGGGAAGACTGGGCAATGAATGACAGGTATCTATTCCCCGGAGCGGTGCAGTACTTCGGCCCTTCCGAGGTATGCGACCTGACCACCGTCACATTGCAGCTGGAGCATCAGAAGTAATAGGCAACAAGACGGAATACAGTCCCATTGCGGTTCGCCATGACAGGAAAGCCGCAATGGGATAAATACTTGATAGGACATCGCTGGAGAAAGGCATCTTGCTTACAAAAGAACATTTCGCATTCCTTCTAATGGATATTGCCCAGATACAAAAGGGCGATAATGACTCGTATTACACGGTATACCATGCTAACGAGGACTGCCCTTATGACATAATGATTAACTTTTTCTACGAGAAGGAAAGGATAGTCGTCATAGCCCATGCCCCACAAATGAAGATCCGTCCTTACGAGATAGCAAAGGCAATAGCCTTCTGCAACCGCATCAACAAGGAATATTTGAACCAGTCGGTATACTACTACGCAGATTCAAATGAGCTTAGAATGTCCGGATGTCTTTTCACGGATTGCGAAATTTCAGACGAGTATATACAGTCCAACTTCATGCGTTTTTACATTCATGCGGCATTGAATTTCTTTACCGAGGCAGGCAGGATATTTCCGCCTTTTGATTAGGATAATTTTTTCATATAATCTTTATAGGAGACCCTTATGGATTTTAAAGCGGAACTTTACAAAAGACTTGATCGCTACGCGAGGATAGACACGCAGAGCGACGACAAGTCTACTACTTTTCCAACTACTTCAAAGCAGTTTGACCTTCTCAACCTTCTGGTTGAGGAATTGAAGCAGATCGGGGCAAAGAATGTTTCCATTGACAAATGGGGATATGTCATGGCCTCAATACCTGCGAATGTTGAAGGGAAGCCAGCAATAGGATTTCTCTCACACGTTGACACATCACCCGACGCTTCCGGCACAAATGTTCGTCCCAAGATACACAAGGCCTGGAACGGTGGAGACATTGAAATAGGCTGCGGACTTGTACTTAACACGAAAAACTGCCCGGAGCTCGCCAACTGCATGGGAGAGGACATAGTGACAGCCTCCGGCGATACGCTTCTTGGAGCGGACGACAAGGCCGGAATAGCTATCATAATGACGGCTGCCGAATATATTATAAAGCATCCGGAAATAAGACACGGTGAGATAAAGATAGGGTTTACCCCAGACGAGGAAGTAGGACAGGGTGTAGATCATTTTGACGTAAGCAAATTCGGTGCGGATTATGCCTATACATTTGATGGCGACATGGCAGGCTGCATAGAGATGGAGAATTTCAACGCACATGCATTAACGATAAAGATTGAGGGCAAAAGCGTTCATCCCGGCACGGCCAAGAACTCAATGGCAAACGCGATACGCATGGCCGGAGACATAATCTCGTCATGGCCGGAAAACATGCTGCCTGAAAGCACGGAAGGGCATGAGGGCTTCATAATGTTCACGGATCTCGTAGCGGAAATTGAAAAGGCCGAAATAAAGGGCATAGTACGCGAACATGACAGCAGAAAGCTGCTTGCAATGGAGAAACAGCTTGAAGCGATAGTGGCCGCAAAAAAACTGAAATACCCGGCGGCAAAAATAGAGCTTTCATTCCGAGAGCAGTATCGCAACATGATTGAGATAATAGACAAGAATCCGCAGGTCATGGAAAACCTGAAAAAGGCCGTAAGCATGGCCGGACTTGAACCGAGAATCAAGCCGGTACGAGGCGGAACGGACGGAGCGAGGCTTTCATTCATGGGACTGCCCTGCCCCAACATATTCACAGGCGGATTCAACTATCATGGCCGTTATGAATGGGTTTCCCTTGACGGAATGAACAAGGCCGCACAGGTGATGCTCAATCTCGCACAGGTATGGAGCGAGGATTAATTAGCAGTTAGCAATTGTGGTAGGATTTTAGCAATAATATTTCAAGGAGCAGAAATGGGAAGAACATTTCTTTTTATATCTCCGCAATACCCGCCGAGGCTACGCTTTCTGGCAAACCGCCTGAAGGCAAAAGGCTTCACCGTGGTGGGAATAGGAGATTCAGACTGGGGATCGCTGCCCCCGGAACTTCAAGGTGATCTGGCAGAATATTCCAAGGTGAATATGAACTGCTACAGGCCTGATGGCAGCATAGACCCGGATATTTACGCAGGCATTTTCAACGCGGCCTGTTATCTGGCGGACAAATACGGCAAGCCTGAATACATAGAATCCTTTAACGAGTGGTGGCTGCCACTTGATGCGCAGCTTCGCGAAGACATGGGCGTTCAGGGCTGCAAGCCGGATTCATTGCACCATATAAACCGCAAATCCCTGATGAAGGAACGTTTCCGCCGTGCCGGGGTCAATGTAGTACCTGGAAAACTGGTAGACGACCTGCCGGGAATGTTGCGTTTCATGTCCGGTTGCGGAAATGACATAATCGTAAAGCCGGATCACGGAGTGGGCGCGTCCGACACAAGACGTGTAAGGACAAAGGCCGAGGCAGAGGCATTCTTCGCAAAAAAACCCGCAGAAGTGCAGTATTACATGGAAAAATTCATTTCCGGCGATGACAGGGAACTTTTATCGTTTGACGGAATAACTGATGAGGACGGCAAGCCAGCCTTCTTCACGGTACATCATTACTGCGACGGGATAATGGAAGTTGTAGGCGGAGGAACATTGAGCTACAACAACCTTAAAATGACGGAAATGCCAGATGACCTTCTAAAGGCAGGTTTTGCCTCTGTGGAATCATTCAATATCAGGAAGAACTTTTTCCATATTGAGTTTTTCTACGCCGGAGGCAGATTCTTTGGACTGGAAATAAATGCACGTCCGCCAGGCGTTGTCACCCTTGACATGGACAATCATGCCAGAGGCATTGACACCTGGGCAATTTATGCCGACATCTGTGCGAATGGTCATTCAAACATACAGGGCTGCCGGGATATGGTCTGCGGATATGTTGGTCGTCTGAACGGATTCGATTACAGGCTGTCCCATGATGACATTCTGAATATCTTCGGGCAGGAAATAGTATTCCATTGCCCAATGGATAGCCGTGTGATGGGCGATTACTGCTATCTTACATTGTCAGACTCACAGGAACGTTGCGACGAGCTACGCAGGGCGATAACGGCAACAAGGTAATACAAAAAATCCGGCGTTTCCGCCGGATTTTTTTATTTCATATTTTTTTCAAAATTCTCCAAATTCTGCCCAAGATACTCGTCTTGCGGAAACTTGTCATGTCCTTCCCGCAGCTCCCTGTATGCTGCCTCAATATTGCCATTTCCCAATTCAATAAAGGCCAGATGAAGATACAGTTCCGGCGAGACTTCCCCCCTTTCCCTGGCATGTCTGTAATAGGTTTGGGCAAAATCATGCTGTCCGTGGGCAAAATACCATGCACCAGCCGAATACAGGGATTCCCCGTACTTCGCTGGATTCTCCTCCATCGTCCTAATGCTGAAATCAAGCCTGTTTTTGAAATTGCCAATATCCAATATGGTATTTGCCATTGAAAAAATCAGAAAGAGAGCAAAAAAAGCATATAAAACATTCTTTTTTTCAGACGGGAATTCAGGATTGATATGAAATAATCCCCCATTACCGAAAAAAGCGAGCAAATAAAGCGTCAATCCGGCCAAAGGCAGATAAAGACGATGCCGCATATAAAACCATCCAACAGGGCTGTCCGTGCTTAATAACGGCGGAACAATGAAAAACAGGAAGACGCATAATCCTGTAATCGCGGCAGGACGGTTAAAACCTGTCCTACGCCAAAATATGACTGGCAGAAAGACAAGAGCCAGCAGTGAAATGTATGCGACAATGTACGCCAGGATATGCGGAATCTGATTCAGAATTGGTATTGAAAGAATGTACCCAGCCAGCAGATATGGAACATTGAACACGGAGTACAGCCTAATATGCGAAAAAGCATTCTGTGCCAGATCCGCATTGTTCCGGCATACAAGGTAAATGACAATCGGAATCAGAATCGCGGCAAAAAAACAGGCAAATTTTTTCATGTCCTGCCGCAAGGACTGGGTAAGACCATTGCTGTTTCCGTCCGGCTTCATATAGCTGGCAATTGCAATCGGGGCGGCAACAGCAAAAGACATGGCAGTTTCCTTGGAAAACAGTGCGAGCAGGAAACAGGCCGACATCGCAGACATATATTTAAAATTCCGTCTTTCCTCAAATTTCCTAAGAAATAAAAATGCGGCAATAATGAAAATAGCCAGAATGATGTCATTACGTCCGCCGAGCCAGGCAACAGCCGTGGCATTGTATGGCAGGACGGCAAACAGAGCGGCGGCAAGAAATGCGGTTCCCAGTCTGACACCATACATTGCAAACCAGTTCAGAAGCAGAATGCAGAACAATGAGTGCAGCAATACATTCGTCAGATGTGATATGAACATCATGCAAAACGGCATTGAACTGCTGTTCATACGCAGCTTATCCGCAGAGCCGCCAGAAATACCGTCTACAAAATCCGCAATATGCCTGTCATAGGAGAAGGACAAGGCCATAATTGGGCGATAGAATCCGCTCTTGACATCCCTGCCCAGGAAGACGTCCTTTGAAAGAATCTCGCTGATTGTCGCATCTGAATTGCGGGCAAGGGCATCGTCGTCCAGAAATATGTTCTGATATGCAAGCGACGGAATATAGACAAGAAATGACAATGCCAGCAGCAATGCCGCATATATGAACCTTGTTGACAAATGCTCCCGAAATCCTAACATAACAAATCACGGCATCAGAAAGCCGCATCCACGACAGTAATCCGGCATATTCCCGTCCAATCCCTCTATCGCACGACGCATTTTCAATGTATTGGAAGAATTGAGAATGTCCGCAAGAGAAGTTTCAAAAATGTTGCCAAGCGGCATTGCCCCGTCATAATCCGCACAACAGGGAACAACAGTTCCATCGGAAAGCACGCCGAAATGATGCCGTAATCCCAGGCATGGCGACTGTTCCGGCCTTTTCCCCCTCCATTCAAAAATCTCGCCGTGATTTAGAAAAATCCTTTCCGATAATTCGGTAGGACTGCCGTCCCATTCAGGGGCAATGCCGCATAATCCGTCCTTGCGGAATTGCCGCATTATCTGCTGGGAAACGCTACGCACGAACTGGCTGTCAATAGCTCCGCGCAGACGGAATGAAACCTTGAATCTGCGGCAATTCCTTTTGGCAAATTCAGCATATTCGGCAATGCGGCGGCTACGCTCATCCTCGTCAAAACATACAAGGGACTGTGCGGAAATTGTTACCTGGCTGAAACATCCGCGTCCCCAGACCTCGTCTCCGTAGGAACTGGCAAGACTGCCATTTGTAACAAGGTTGATTCGCAGGCCAAGACGCTCCGCCGCCGCGATTATATTGGGAAAATCAGGATGCATTAGCGGCTCTCCGAGCAAATGAAGGGAGATTACCTTGGCAAAACAGTTTACCTGTGCCGCTATATGTTCAAATTCCTGTACGGAAAGAAAACGTTTTGGTCTTTTGCTTTTGGCACAAAACGAGCAGGAAAGATTGCATACGTTTCCTATTTCAATCAAGGCCCGTCTGAATTTTGCCATAAGTCATTATTCTACTGAAAAGATTACGTATTTTGGATAATACATCATCTATTTTCAATAATACGTCATCTATTTTACATAATAGCACACATATTTTCCAAAATGACGTAATAGGATTCCACAATTTCCAAGAAAACGCAGATAAAGGCAATGTTTCTCGTTTTTTTGCGTCATTGCGAGCGGTAGTGTGGTGCCTGGCCGTAGGCAAAACAAGGCATAGTATGCCTTGTTTTAAGGCGGGAACGCCTGTAGTTGCTCGCTTGCATGCAACGAAAGGCTATTCCTTAAACAAAGGCAAACTCCGATTTTATGCAACAAAAGATTGCTTCGTCGCTAAATCTCCTCGCAATGACGCTACAAGGAAATTCCACAATTGCTAATTGCTCATTGCCAACTGCTAATTCTATATTATCTCCGGCGAGACACGCTTTATGTACTGTCCCTGTGGCCTTTCCGCTACGAATTTGCCATTCTCAACAAGAATGTTGCCGCGGAGAATGGTATAATCCGGGAAACCGTAAAATCCCTGCCCCTGCCATACCGAATAATCCGCATTATGGCGTATATTGTGCCAGTCCAGATTCTCGCTCCTGTATGGATCAATTATTGCAAAATCAGCGTCGTAGCCTTCCTTTATGAATCCCTTGTTTTCAAGACCCATTATTCGGGCGGGATTCTCGCAGAAGGATTTGACCAGCTGCTCCAATTTTATCTTTCCCTGTTTGACACCGTAGGTGTATACGGCAGGCATAAGCGTCTGCGATCCGGGAATGCCCATTGGCATATTGCGTATGTCCCCGCCCCATTTGGATTTCATTTCCCTGGTTATGGAACAGGAATCACTTGCAATGTTCTGTATGATGCCGGAATCCAACGCATCCCATAGTGGCTGATTGTTCTCCTCGGAACGGAATGGTGGGCAGCATGCGTACAGCCATGCATCCTTGTCCTCATAAACCTTGTCATTTAGACATAGATATTGAGGACAGGTTTCAGCCATGGCCTTTATTCCGGCCTCCCTTGATGCCTGCACGGCATGGGCAGATCCGGCGGCGGACAGATGAACAAAATACACAGGCGCATCCAGCGCGGAGGCAATCTGTGCTACCCTGCCGACGGATTCTATTTCGGTAAATGCCGGCCTTGAATGTGGCAAGGCCATAATCCCGCCGCCTGGGGCGTATCTTTCAGTCAGAAGATCGCACAAATATCCATTTTCGCAATGAACGCATACAAGGCCGCCAATGTCCCTGGAAATTTCCAAGGCCTTGAAGAACTCGTCGTCCCGGCTCATAAGGCCTCTAGCCGCATAGGCAGTGAACATCTTGAATGTTGACATTCCCGCATCAAGGGCGGCCTTCATTTCCTTTTTTGGATCTGAAAGCTGATTGAATCCGGTTATCTGACTGTGGAATGAATAGTCGGTATATGTTTTTCCTTCAGCGTCGGCAAGACGGATTCCAAGCCCTTTTACAAGCGGCTCTCCCGGATTCTGCCCCGCATAGTCTATGAACGTCGTAATACCGCCCAATGCGGCAGCCATTGAACCGTTTGAAAAATCGTCGGAACTGTATCCGTCCCCCAGTTTCAAATGAAAATGGGTATGGGCATCTATTATGCCCGGAAGGACGATCTTGCCACTGGCATCAATAGTCCTTGTCGCCCTGTGTCTTTCAGGGGTCTTTGACTTGCCGCCCTTTGTCGTTGGATATTTCTTTATTTCGGCAATTTTTCCGCCGAGAATATAAATATCGCACAGGAATGTTCCCGTGCTGCTGACGGCCATGCCGCCTGTTATCGCAATATCGTATAACATCTTATGCCTTGCAGGACGGTCAATCCTTCAAACTTCTCTTTTTCTCGCCCTGAAATATGACGTTATAGGCAAGGAAGCTGATGGAAAGGAAGACAAGTATTGCCGTCACTATCCACGCCCATACTATCTGCGGATCAGGTTCGGTATTTATTACGTCAAACAGAATGAAAACCATAAGGCTGGTAGCTGCCAGCCAGATAATGCCAATGATTGCTCTAATTATCTTTGCCATAATTATTAATAAATAAAAAAACAAGCCTCTTCGTCAAGTATTCTGTTTTTTTAGGAATTTCCTAAATTGCTCACTGCTAACTGCTAATTTGCTCAAGATTCACCTTCATTGCCACGCGTACGGCCTCGGTGTCGGAATTTACACGGACACCATAGGAGTAAATCACGCCTTCAAGATTGACGGCGGCGGCGAAATGCTCATTATGACCAGATGTGCGAAGCCACCACCATCCTGCGGCACCGTTGAGATACGCTCCTTTCTGAACGGCATAGGGTGTCGGTTTTGCCCGACGGGCGGTGTCCCCGTGCAGATACCTGTCTGCCTCCGTATCGCTAAGAATGAAAAGTTTGTCGCCGCCGCCTGCCTCCTGACTGTCGGCATCGCCGTCCTCTGGCTTTTTCCTGAACAGTCCAGAATCCACGATTACGGACTGCTCCCTCGCACTGAATGCGATATTGTAAAAGGTGTTGTTAAGCCATTGCCGCAGGGAACAGTTTTCCCAGCTCACCTCGGCATACTCCGTGTGGAATGGTTTTGCGTCCAGTCCATACTTGCTTATAACAAGGGCGGTATTGTCATCGTATTTTTCAAGTATTATCCACTCAATAGGGCTCATGCGGCCATCCCTTTCATACGGGTAAATGCCAAGCCTGATGATGCTGCCGAGGGAGAATGGATCAGCCGCCTGCTGAATTGCCAGCGGGTCATAGGCCTCCGGCGGCAATTCCCCCCCATTGTTGAATCCTTTATGTCCGCCGCCCGACGCGAATCCGTACCCTGCAATGACTTCCGATATCACTCCGGGAATGGGCTGTGCCTTTTTCAAATCGGAAATTTCCTGCCTTATTTTTGAAATCTCATGTCTCAATGCCTTGTTCTGCCCTTCCAGAACAGCCATTTTCTTGTTTGCCTCTTCAAATTTCTTTGCAATTACGGTAAATACGGGAGATCTGAAATACCTGTAGGCGGCTTCCAGCTTTTCCATGTCCTCGCGAATCTGTGCGACATCTGCCTCGCCGTCCAGATCCACGCTTGTCTTGACAAGCCTGTCGGACATTGCCTGTTTTTCCTTTTGATAAACTTCGGCAAGATTGCCAGCTATGCAGGCATTCTGCAACAACGCGATATAATAAATGGCCTTTTTGCTTCCCTTGTCCTTGTCCATGTCAAAACCTTATTTTCCAGAACATTTCCTGCGTAATTCCTGCAATTCCTTGAAATACTGCGTATTTGATTTCAAAAGCCTGTCATTGTCGGCGGCGAGGCTTTTCTTTTCCTCTTCAAGAGCCTTGTTTCTTGTCTCGGCAGCCGTCAATGCCTTTTTCTGACTGTTTTTCTCGGTTTCCAATGTGGATTTTTCCTTTTTCAGAACGGCATTTTCCGAAGTAAGGGCGACAATCTGCCTTCCTTCTTCCGAACTTTTCCTTTTCAATGATTCAAGCTCCTCCGATGTCTTTTTCGCAGAAGATGAAATCAGGGCATTTTCCTTTTCCAATGCGGCTTTTTCCGCCGAAAGAGTGCTGTTTTTGCCCTCAACTGCTTCCTTTTTCTGCCTTAATGAGGAAATTTCGGCAGAAAGGGCATCCTTTTCCGACGAAATACGGGTATTTTCAGACTTGATCCTTTCAATTTCCGAGGAAAGATCCTTTTTTTCCTGCTCCAGGGTGCTGATCTTTGTCTCCATCTCGCCTATCTGTCCCTGTTTCTGCTCATTCTGGGCCTTTATCCCGGTTATCTCGTTCTGCATACGGGAATTGAGACGGGAAAGCTCCTGTTCCTTGTATTCAATGAGTTTTTTCTGCAATGACACCATGCGGGATTTCGTGAATGTGGTATATCCCAATACGGAAGACAGTACGACAAGCAAAACTATAAGCAGGGGAATTGCGGCAGAATTTGTCTTCTTGCTTTTTGCCTTCAGTTTCACCTCGGAATATGCATCGGCAAGCATTTGCAGGTCTGAACGCAGGCTTGCTGCGACCTGATTGTTCCAGGAATCCCCGGCAGATGCGAAGGACAGACGGTTTTCCAGCTTGTCCTTCTCCTCGTTATACACTTCTTCAAGACGGCCTGATGCGAAGGCATCCATAAGCAGCTTTATGTACGGATTGGCCAATGGCCTTCTTTCAGGTGGAAGATTCTCCGAATCTACGAGGTATTCGTTGTTCTTATCGTTGTCTGTCATTTTCAAATCATATTGGCATCATGCCGGATTCCAGCAGTTTCTGGGCTTCCTCAAAGGCAGTTGAAACAGTATTGTACACTCCGACGCAAAACCATAAAAACAATACGGTCATCACTACGGAAATTACAATTTTAGCATTCCTGGAAAGAAACGGCGAGCGTACGGCAAAATAAATTGCGAAAGGGCCGATGAAGAAGAACCACAGTATTACTCCCGGCAGACGGTATGAGAACGGCGTATGTCCGCCCTGTCCCATTCCGCAATGGCGGCAGTAATTGTCGTTATCGTCAATCTCTTTCTTGCAGTCCCAGCATTTCATAAGAAAAGTACCGATATGAGCAGATATGAGTATCTTGCTATTATTCCGGCACAAAGTCCGCCTATGGTATGGGCAATCAATGCCTTGGAAATCAACGGCCTATAGCCCATATTGTCAAGCATTGCGGTATGCGTGCTTAAAAAACCGCTCCAGCACATTCCTATTCCTGTAAATACGGCTATGTCGCTCGGCGTGACATTTAGCTTGGGAACAAGGGCGACAGCACTGCCAACCGCTCCTAATGCCGTCAATGGAAATGCTATATTGGCAGGGCTTTCAAATCCGAAAATGATATGCACTGGCCAGTAAATGTATTTTCCAATCATTGGCAGCCAGCCAACACCCTCATAGGCCGCACCTGTATAGCCTCCGGTGGGCATCTGCATTGTTATCATCATAACGGCAGTGGTTATTACCAGAACGCCTGGAATGATAGCAAGGCCTATGTCAACGCCCTTGCGGCCTCCGTCCAGCATACAGTTAAGGCAGCGCTGGAAAAGGCCGATTTTTTTTTCTTCTGGCACATTTCCGTTCATTATGTTAAGCTGCTCCTCGTCAAATGCGGCCTTTTCCTCCTCAGAAAGAACCATATCCTCGCCTAATATTGGACGACAGAAACGCTGCATGAGCCGTGTTGAAATCAGTCCTCCGCATATCGCGGCCCCAAATCCTAGTATTGGTTCCCAGATATAACCATATCCCATCATTATGGTTATCACTATAAGACCCATTCCGAATGCCGTTCCGAAATTAGTAAGGGAGACAAACTGGTATTTCTTGAAGTATCTGCTGAATTTCTTGTCCTTTGCCAATGAAAGCACCGCCGGATTGTCGGAGAAGAATGTCATTACCGCGGCAAGAGAGGCAGCACCCGGAAGATTGAATATAGGCTTCATAAGAGGCTGTAGCATTTTCTGCATTACCCTTATTACGCCAAATTCAGCAAGCATATCGCTCAATGCTCCGGCGAGAACACATATTGCCATTATATAAAAGACGGTATTTAGCAACAGGTCATGCGCCGTATACATCATTGTCTTGAACATATTGCGCAGGCCCATCTGATATGCCATTGTACCGAATATGAGAAAAAACAGCGCAAGGAAGATGTAAGGCTCAAGTCTTTTTGACAGCCTTATCTTTTGCTTTTCTGATACATTTGAAACCGAAGAACCATTATTTTTGTCGCTCACGATTTTTCTCCGACGTATTTACGGAAGCAGCATATTGTGCAACTGCCAACATACTGCCCTAAATCACAAATTATATTCTATTAAATAGCCGTGTTATTTAACAATGATTTTAATGAGGCGCTAATTCGCAATGGCTTTCTCTATCTCTTCCGCCGTTATTGCAGCTGATTCTATTCCACGAGGAATCCTGATTTCCTTGTATTTCGCGGCCATTTCCCTTACGGATTTCTTGCCAGAGACAATGCTTTCCAGCACAATTTCCAGCTCCTTGAAGAAAAGCTCCGTTTCCTCCACGCATACTGCCGTTCCAGCCCTTTCCAGCTCCCTGGCATTATGGAACTGATGATTTCCCGCCGCCTGTGGAAATGGAACAAGTATTGCCGGTTTTTCCGTCTGAAGCAGCTCTGCGAATGTGCTTGCCCCGGATCTTGATATTATGAGATCGGCTGCGGCATACAGTATTGGCATATCCTCACGGTAGGCGGAAAGTATGAATCCGGGAGAATCCATCAGCTTGTGATTCTTGTAATTGTCAAGCATTCTCTGGTAATCCGCCCTTCCTGTAATGTGTATTAGCTGTATCTTATCCTTCAGCACCATAAACGAGGAAAGGACTGCCATGTTCAGACGATCCGCTCCCTGGCTGCCGCCGAAAACAAGGATCGTGAATTTGTCCTTTTTCAGCTTCAATTCATTGCGTGCAAATTCCTTGGAAGGCAGATTTGCGAATGTTTCCCTGACAGGCGTTCCTGTAAGGACAATTTTCTTTGACAACGGGCCATTCCTGAACGGTATGCCGAGAAAAACCTTTTTACACATACCCATTGCGATCCTGTTGCCAAGGCCGGGAATTGAGTTTGATTCGTGTATGAATGAGGGCACACCTTTGAGCCATGCGGAGAAAACAGCCGTTGTGCCAATATAACTGCCAGTTCCGAGCACGGCATTTGGCATATAATCCTTGACGCAGCTATTTATGAATGAGACAGCTTTGAGAAATTCCCGAAAAAATTTAAACTGTCTGAATGGATTAAGTGTCCTAGGAAACGACGAAAGACTTACCTCAACATACGGAAATCCGGCCTCACGCAACCTGGGCAGGGACATATCATTTTCCTTGACGAGAAAAAGCACTTCCCATCCCTTGTCTTTCAAATGCTTCGCCAATGCGAAACCAGGGTAGAAATGCCCCCCCGTGCCCCCGGCGGCGATTATAATGCGTCTCGCTCCAGTATCAGATTTTTTTTCCATCTTTGCCATTTAATTCGTCTCCCTAAATTGTATGCCGTATCATAATTATACAAGATTTTAGGCCGTCTTTTGCGTAAAATCCAAAACATATACTTTTTCTGTTTTTTTATTGCTACAATATATAAAAAGGAAGGTAAATCATGGAACAGAAAAGATGCCTTACAATACAGGATATTTCGTGCATGGGACGCTGCTCCCTCACGGTCGCACTGCCAATCATATCCGCGGCAGGAATTGAAACGGTCATAATACCGACAGCGGTGCTTTCCAATCATACGGCAGGGTTCAAAAGCTGGACTTTCAAGGATATGACGGAAGACATGCTGCCAATCGTTGACAAATGGCAGGGGTACAGGCATCATTTTGACGCGATTTACACAGGCTATCTTGCTACAAGCCAGGTTCCTATTGTTTCCGAGATTTTTGACCGTCTCAAAGACGACAACACACTTATAGTCGTAGATCCGGCAATGGCAGATTCCGGCAAGATGTATCCCGGATTTGATCTGGCATTCGCACGGAAAATGGCAGATCTCGTGGCAAAGGCGGATATAACGATTCCAAATCTTACGGAAGCAGCATTCATGCTCGGCGAGGAATACCATGGTCATGACTATGACCGTGCCTATATCGCATCCACCGCAAGAAAACTGGCGGCATTGGGTCCGAGATACGCTGTCCTTTCCGGCGTTTCCTTTGAAAAGGGAATGGTCGGTGTATTTACTTATGACAAGAAAGAGGACAGGGAAAACTATTTCTGCACGGAGAATATTCCCGGATATTTCCATGGCACAGGGGACATTTTCGCCTCCGGTCTTGTTTCTGGAATGTTGAATGGAATGAGCATAACAGAGGCTGCCCGCCTCGCACACAATCTGGTGCATTATGCCATACAGGAATCCGTGGCAGCAAATGACAGCGAGGTTTTCTACGGCGTACGGTTTGAGCCTGCCCTCGGCAAATTCATCAGGGAAATTGAGGATTTCAAGAAACGCTGAAATAATTGGCAATTATTATGGACTATGCGGATTTCAAGGAAAGAAAGATAAAGACCCCTATTGCCATAGGAATGGACCTGTTCCAGAACTTTGGCAACTCCTATTATGTTGACAAGACACTGCTTGTCAGGGACATAATAGACATTGCCATTCCTGTAATACTGTTCACACGTCCTCGTCGTTTTGGCAAGACATTGAATATGTCAATGTTGCAGGCATTCTTTGAAAAACCTGCTGACGGCAAGGACACGTCGCATTACTTCAAAAATCTGAAAATATGGCAATGTGGCGAAAAATACACGTCGGAACAGGGCAAAAGGCCTGTTATAATGCTTTCATTCAAGGACATGAAGATGCCCTCCTTTGAACTGGCCTATGAGAAATTCATGGGAAAAATATCCAATGAATATTGCAGACATTCCGAACTTGGTCAAAGCAAGAATCTTTCAGAAAGGGAACTTGGAATATACAATCGTCTAGCGGCAGGAACAGCAAACAACGCTGAAGTGGAAAATTCAATCCTTTATCTTTGCCAGCTGCTTGAAAAACATCACGGAATAAAGCCATTGTTGCTTATTGACGAGTACGACGTGCCATTGCAGGAATCATGGTATGCGGAAAACAGATATTATGGCAGAATGGTCGCTTTTATAAAGAATATGCTTTCCGCTGCTTTAAAGACAAATCCAAGTCTTTATAAAGGCATTTTGACAGGTGTGACAAGAGTTTCCAAGGAATCAATTTTCAGTGGATTGAACAATATAATCGTAAACACGGTTTTTGACGAGGATTTCAGCGAATATTTCGGCTTTACGCAAGAAGAAGTGAACGAGATGTTCCGATTCTACGGCATAGAGGACAAACTGCAGGAAGCCAAAAACTGGTACGACGGATATATTTTCGGGAAACAGAATATATACAATCCATGGTCTGTTCTGTGCTACATTAACAACAAATGCAAGGCAGAGCCGTACTGGATAAATGTGTCCTCAAACGATTTGGCAAAGGACGCAATAAAAAGACTGGACGATAATGATCGCAAAAGCATTGTCTCCCTTATGTCCGGAGAAACGGTAAGGACATCAGCTTCAACGGACTTCGTTTATACTGAACTGGGAGACAAGACGGAACATGCCTACGGCCTTTTGGTTCAGACAGGATATTTAAAGGCAAGCAATGCAAAAAAAGACATAAGCTCATATCGCTGCACAATGGAAATACCGAACAGGGAACTGTATTCCGTATTTTCAAGCGAGATAATTGACAGGATAATAAGGAAATCCGCATACCGTCCCGCAAAGGAAATATCAGGCGCGATAATGGACGGCGAGGCGGCAGACCTGGAACAGTATCTTTCTGAGTTCCTGCTTGAAATGTGCAGCTATCTTAATCTGACGGAAGAAAAGGATTATCAGCATTTGATAATCGGCCTCTGTGGAACAATGCGGAACGGTTATGCCATTCATTCGGAGCGTGAGGCCGGACATGGCAGAGCTGACATAATATTTACTCCAAGACTGGATTACGAGGAACATGACAAGCTCCCCGGCATAATAATGGAATTGAAGTACATAAAGGCCGAGGAGACGGAAAAGGATTCCCCCGAAAAAATAGAAACAATGCTTCAAGACGAGGCCGAAAAGGCGTTAAAACAAATAGAGACAAAAAAATACGTATCGGAATTGCAGAAATCCGGAGCAGACAGAATAACCAAATACGGGATAGCTTTCAGCGGAAAATACGTCAAAATCATTCGCAGGAGTGAATGATTCCCTATCCTTTAAGAAACTCCGTTATTGCAGGATCGGTGATCATGTCCTCCTCGCAGATGCGTCCCATTATCCGCATATCGGATTTGCGGCGGGTGCGGCTTAATGCCACATAAAGCTGTCCATGGGCGAATGTTCCATGCCGCATGTCTATGACGGCCTTGTCCAGTGTCTTGCCCTGGGCCCTGTGAATGGTGAGTGCGTATCCAAGCTGCAATGGGAACTGTCTGAATGATCCTGTCTCAATTTCCTCTACACGGCCTGTCATACGTTTGAATTCGTATTTGTAGCTTTTCCATTCCTCGCGGCCCACTGGAACGATTTTGCCGCTGCTGATGATTTCCACGTCAATCCTGTCATCTGAAAGACCTCGGACAATGCCGCTTGCTCCATTTATCCATACGCCGGGATTGTTGCGGCAGAAGATGACCATCGCACCGGGCTTTAATTCCAATTCCCTCGGAGCGGGAGCGTCAGTGGATTTTTCAAAGCTACCCTCGGCGGAGCATTTGTATGTCATGGAAGGGGTATTTATTTCCGCAAGGCGGCGGCTGTTCATACTGTCGGCGACACGACGGTACGGTGTAAGCGTGACGGCAGTCCTTACAAATTCGTCTGTTGGACTGCCGCAGGAATTGAAATAATCCGCCGCCTCGGACAGTCTCTCCCCGGAACGGAGATATCCCAGGTTTTCAAGCAGATCCGTATCACTCTGACGGTAAACCTCGGAAAGCTCTATCTTGCGGAATCCTGCTTCGGCATAAACATTGGAATGGAAAAAATAAGGCTGGCTGCGACCGTATTTCTGTTCAAAAACCTCGTAGGCGGATTGCTTTATCACCGGAGGAAGCTGCATCATGTCCCCGACTAGCAGTATCTGCAATCCGCCAAATGGCTGGAAATGATTGCTTCGTGCCTGACGGCAAAGCAGGTCTATTATATCCAGCATATCCGGCCTTACCATTGAAACCTCGTCAATGACAAGCATATCCGTACGGGTAAGGACAGATTGCAGTTTTTTACGTGGTTGGGGAAGTATATCCTCAAAAACAAAGAAATCACTTAATGGCAGCAGAAAAAGGGAATGGATGGTTGCCGCTCCCAGATTTACGGCGGCGGTGGCCGTCGGGCAGACAACACGTATCTTTTTGCGTGAATGTCTACGCAGATACTGTATGAATGTTGTCTTGCCCGTTCCGGCACGACCTTGCAGAAAGACATTCTCGTCTGATTTCTCTATTATGTCAAATGCCTTCTGCTGAACTGGATCAAGAGGGAAATCCGTCTCCGGCAGTCCTTCCGGAATATTGGACGGAATCTCCCCCCTGTCTTTTTCTGCCTTGTTTGCTGACATCAAATACCTAGATCACACGCATTGAGGATCGGCTTTCCTCGTTGTCATATCTGTATTCAAGAGCCTGCCTAAGGAATTCGTCAAAGAAGGCCCATTTGTGTCCGCCCTTCCATTCCCTGTAGGTGTACTTGAAAGCTCCCCATTGCTGCATTTGTTCGCTAAACACCTTGTTCTGATGATAAAGGTAGTCCTCCGTACCGCAGCAATGGAATATTTCCGGCTTGCAGCCACACGGCGTTTTTTCCATCAGACGCATTATCTCATATTCCTCGCCAGCATCCAGATCCGGTCCGAACATTGCCTTCAGATCCTCAATAAACTGCGGGCCGGTAAGGGCAACTTTCTCATCATAAGACATGGCCTTGAACTGCTCAATATCCGCTTTCAGGAAAAGCATTGGTGATGCGGCAAAGGCACAGAATCCGAACCGTTCGGGATATGTAAGTGCAAGTCTTAACGCACCGTATCCGCCCATGGAAACGCCCATCACGCTTGTGTCCTCGCGTTTTGATGAGAACTTGAACATTCTTTCAAGAAAGTTCGGCAATTCCTTGCCAACGTAGGTAAAGTATTTCTGTCCGTATTTCTGATCAGAATAAAAACTGCGATTTACTTCCGGTGTCACACAGAGGACATTGTAATTGCGTATGTAAAGCGGCAGACGCGTATAGTACGACCATGTATCAGAATTGCAGCAAACCGGGTGCAGAAGATACAGTATCTTGTAAGGCTTTTTCGGGTCTGGGTCTGCTCCTGTAATTGTAAGCCTGGTATTCACTTCCAGGTATTTTGAATAAAATTCTCCATGAAATATCATAATGTCCTCATAGTATAAAGTCAATGTTTCTCGTTTTATACGTCATTGCGGTAGCACAAAAGATTGCTTCGTCGCTAATGCTCCTCGCAATGACGATATAAGGAAATTTTCCTAAATTGCTAATTGCTCATTTCCAAACAGTCATAATATATTTTATAAAAAAATTAAGGCGTTAACGATTATTTTACAGATTTTTGATTAAGGAAATTTCCGCAATTTCTCATTTCAATGGAATGTTTTTTACAGATAATTATAACTAAAGACTATATCTGACCATGTTTTATAACTTTTCGTTATAACTATGTTTTTCAATAGAGATGCTGAAACAAGTTCAGCATGACGACAAATAAGAAATTTCTACAATTGCTCATTGCTAATTGCTAACTGGAAACGAGCGAGCAGTACCAGCC
>R20__coassemble_584_pt1 | contig 25862 bp, 32 predicted proteins | sample R20__metabat2_high_PE_044 | metagenome-assembled genome bin R20 | reverse complement strand
GAGCGTTTCCGCCCATTCGGCAAGGCGGATAATCTTGCCTTTCAGGCTTTCCGCCTGCTTGCGGTTCTTGTTCTGCAGTTCGGCGACATTTGTTTTTGTCAGTTCCTCAAATGTGAAGTGTTCCGTAAGCCTCATTTGCATTCCCTTTCCCGCAGGTGCTTTATTTCCATCTCGTTCCTTAATGTTCGTTCCTGCAGTGTGTTGTACTTGTCCTGCTTCTTTTCCAGACGCTTTATGTCTTCCCTTATGTCCTCAAATTCCTTTGACATGCTTTGCTGCAGCAGGGCTATCTGCTTTTCTATCTCGTAATAGGCCTTTAGGCCGCCGAGCATTACCGCGCCCATTCCGGCTATGAATCCCCAGTTTGTTGTTATCCAGGCTATCATGATTGTCGCTCCATTGGTGGCAGGGGGACTTTCTCAAATCCCCCCTGCCTTTTGTGTTCCGCCTACAGACATTCCGTCGTGATCAGGTCATGTATGTTAAGGCTTTCCGCGAATGTGACGGTTGTGCCGCTTGCGGAATAGTCGTTGATGGCGCTGGCGGATGCCTGGCCTGCGCTGGCTACCATGTTGCCGCTCTCAGATCCGCCGAATGCGGCTATCATTTCCGCAGGGGTGCCGCCATTTGTCGCCACGCTGGAGTCCGCGCCCAGCGTGGGGCTTATGAACACAAGCCCTAAGCCCGTGGAATTTACCTCGCAGTACACTTTGCCTGCTGCGGCCTCGGTTATTGCGTCCGCAACGTCTTCCAGAGTGGCGCAGGAGGTGAAGTCGCAGTTGTCTATTTGCTGGGCTGTTCCGTCTATGTCAAGGCTGATGTCGGCATCGTCCACCTGGATTATGTCGGCAAGCCCTGTCACGTTCCTGAACTCCAATGTGCCGGGGGTGGCTTCTGTGCCAGCGGCACGGAGCAGCACGCCGTTCTTGTATATCTTTACCGTTGTCTTGCCGGATATCTCGGCAAGTGTGGCGGTTGTGCCGCTCAGGTGCGTGTGGTACGTCATTGTGGGCGTGGGGATCTGTACGTCGGCGGATATTTCGCCGTTGCTTATGGTTATGCCATTGCCTGCGGAATATGTGGGGACATCCGCCGATATTACGCCACCGCTTATGGTTATGTTGCTGCCGGCGGTGAGGGTCTGCTCCTGTATTGCTCCGGACAGGGCGCTGAGGGCTGCCTTCAGTCCCTTTACCTGTTTCTGCGATATTTTGGTTGTTGCCATAATTTACCTCTTGTTTTCTTTCCTTTTTGTTTATTTCTCATGTACATGAAAATCTGTCTGATTATTCATCATATCCCACACTAATTGCCTGCTGGTACGTAATGCCGGAAGCGGCAAGATCCGCAATCGTAAGGCGGCGGCCATTTTCCCAGCAAAAATTGAATCTAACATAATCACCCCAGATACAATATATAACATGACCATAGCGTTTGAACTTCAGGTTTCCTGGGTCGCCATTATGCCGTCCCCCAACACCGTCTAGATAATACATAAAATCGCCATCCGGCTTGTATTCAAACACCCCTCCCAACCATGACGAACTTGTATTTGGTCCTGGGACACGGAAACTTCTCCCTCCGTTCCATTCGGTCGGTACATATTCCACTAGGTCTGATATTGTTTTTATTTCATTTCCTGCCCCGTCGTTTGCACTTATGAACTCGCAGCGTCCGGGCTGGTATTCCAGGCTGACGGAAAGAACTGTCTCAATTTCCTCAGTCTCCGTTCCTGAGGGAACATCTGCCGGAGAATATGGTGGACGTTCATCGTCCGTTATACGTCCCTCATTCTCGTTTTTGTTTTTTAGCTGCGTCTCTCCCCATTGCTCAATCAATATGGAATCAGCTCCTGGATAGTCTATGCGGTACAGTCCATATATGTATGAATGGCTGACATATTCGCCTGTCTCTGTCTGATTATGGGAATCTATATGCTTGTAAAATTTTGGATATGTGTCTTTTACTGGGAACAGACAATCCCTTATGCTTGGGACAAATGGATCATCTGCTGAAAGCACATGGTCCACATCGTTTATACCAGTCATAAGGACATCCCTGATGGAATGTTGGGATATTATCATGTCCCCATAATTCCAATAATTATGAAGTATGTATTGCAAGTGATAAAACTGCCTGAAAGAAAGCCCAGTCCCAAAATTTATGGTATTTCCACCTGTACCTGTTTCCTTGCCGCCAGTCAGCTGAGGCTCATATTTTTCCACTGTTATTATTTCTTCTGGGCAAAGGCTTTCGGTGAAGGTTATTTCAAGGCCATCCCTTACATAATCCGAGCCTTGGCCGGGCTTTTGAAGTATTCCGTTCCTATATATGCGGAAAGACGAGGCATCGCTTATTTCTGGGCAGGGGACTGTGTTTCCAGAATATCCTGAATGCCAGAACTCCGCGGGAAGGCTCGCTCCAACATATCCGGCGGCTATCGTAAGGCTTGCCCCACTCATTCCGGGGATTTCCAGATGTATTGTTCCGCCCTGCTCCGAAACAGGCTCGTTCGTCACATAAAAAGGTATCTTGTTTGATATGGTTCTTGTCCGGCCCTGTGTGTCAATGGCTCGTAATGTGCCGAACAGATGTCCGTAGGGAAGCGTCGCACTCTGCCCGCTTGTAAGGTCAACGGTAAAGCTGCCGGAGGAAATGTCCCTGCCTGCAAATTCCAAACCGGCAAGGCTGAATGACGCTGTCATTCCTGTCAGATCCGTGCCTTCCGCTGCCGATATTATGAATCTAAGAAGGCAGCCGCCACTGAAGTCGGTATCATCGCCCCTGAATATCCTTATAGCTTCCGTCGCCATTGCCGTGGTTGCTCCTGTCAAACAAATAAAAACAGCCTCATGCCGCTTTTTTTCCTGCGGCTATTTTGGCTGTTTTGATAGATTTTTACGGCTATGGCTTTTATGCCCTATATTAAGATTTTAGCATTGAATTGACGATTTTGCAAGTGTCAATCCATGTGGACATATATTTTTCTTGTAGAATGTTTTTTACGCTGCTGTTGAAATTTTTTTTCTTTTGCGTTATAATATTCTTATGGAAAAGAAGAGAAAAAAGAAATACGATAATAAGAATAAAATCAAAACTGTTGTAGATAACTCCAATGGTGATTTTGATGATGATTTATCATGGATGAATCCTGACAATCCGTGGGAATATGACCCTGTATATGACAGAGAGAATTGTCCAGAAAGCCAGTATGACAAGTTCACCACACAAAAGGAAGATTATGATTAGACCTGTTTTTTCCCTTTGTTAAAACAGCCTCCATAAAAAACACATATCTGCCTCCTATTTCCTTTGCCTCTATCGGCTTTAGCTCTATAAATCTGCTCATCAGAAATTCATGCTGGTTTTGGTATTTTGAATATTCTGCGATATACGCACCGTATCCTTTACCAGGAGGAACATCAATGACCATAAGGTCTGTCCCTCGTCTGTGAAGCATTTTACATAGTCTGTAGCATGAAGAACTCATATACGCTCCATCACTAAAATTTTCCTTATTTTTGATTTTTGACAGTAATGTATCTCTCATGTTATTGCCTATGCTCCTGTATACCCTTATAGGCTCTTCTAAGACATATGATGATATTGCCTGATCCAGATTCCTTATATGTTCTCTTTCTTCCGATGACATTTCCCAACATCTATCTATGGGAATATTCTCCTTATGACATTTCCGAAGATTTCGGTTTATATGTTTATAATCCTCACCTGAATAATAAGTCATTGCGTTTTTGTTCTCTGTACACATTTTCTTTTTCCATTCCGAATGTGTATATCTTTCGTCAAAATAAGCTTCAATGTCTGACCGGCTTATAAACTGTATAGCTCCAAAAAATGGAACAGCATGACCATCTATTTCCCTCCAGTATGTAGGTTCTTTTTCCCAGCAATTGTGTTTTTTTCTCCACTCGTAAAACAGTTCAGCATAGGACACAATGCGACCTTGCCTTGGCCTTGATAGCATTTCGGATAACCAGAATACTTCCTTGCCGTTAGACCCAATTATATGTATTTCCATTTTAAATTCTTTTTCTCAATTCCTCTATCTGGGCATTTATGGAAGCAATATGCTGTGCCGCCCATCCTTCGGGGTCTAATACTGCTTCCCGCATATTTCTAGGGGTTATGCTGTTTTCCAGGGTATGTATCTGCTCAATGACGGTTGGCGGCGGCTTGGGAATTATCTGCCCATCCCTGAAGACAAGCGTACCTTCGTCAATGCCCTTTATCTGCTCTTCCGTAAGCAGTATGTCGCCAGGCCTCAAATCCCCTATGTAATCTATTACAAACAGCCTTTCGGCATTGTATGCCCTGCGGCCTCTGTAGTCAGGCACTTTCTGCCATGTCCCATTCTCAAAGACTATGGCCTTTCCGCTTTCGCTTTCCGGCGGGATTTCAAATGTGCAGTTTGCCGGGAGCAGATAAATTTCCTCTCCCTCCCTCGCAGTACGCACCGGGTCAGGCTGGCAGTTCTGTGTGCCGATGTATTCCATTGTGTGTTTGTCATATTTGTATGCCTGCATGGTTTTCTCTCCTTAGTATTTGATTATGAACGGAATCTGTATTGCCGGTGGCTGGACTGTAGTGCTATTGCCATATATGGCATCTACGCGGGAGGCATCAAAAGCAAAACTTACCCCCCAGTCCGCATCTCCACCGCCGTGTTCTATACCTGAACTAAAATAAGAGTTAGGATAAAATGCCCCATCCCCTCTCATTTTTCCATATGGTCCCCAGCCGTTTCCATGATTTATTGCGTCAAATATACCCTGAATATTAGGCAGTCCTGGCGCCATTACTGTTCCGACCGGTTTTGAATCACTACCCCAACCCCAGAAAGTTTTCCCCTGGAAGTCAGGCAGATTGAAAGTAGTGCTTTCGTCGCCTGTACCATACAGTGTACCTATGGCAGCAAACAGGGCGGCATAATCCGTGCGGCTTACCGCAGAGCCGTCACATAAAAGCCAGCCTGCCGGAATGGAAGCCCCGGCATAAGGCTGTATTGAGCCTGTCGGCACGGCTTGCAGCAGGTCAGCGGCACTTACGGTTATCTTTTCCCAGCTGTTAGTATCGGTTAAATCGCTTTCCGTGTTGTTTACCACAAGCGACCGCACAAAATAACCACCTGTCGGATACCATAGCACCGCCCCCAGCGGATAGCCGGATGGCAGCGGCTTGCCTGCACCAACTATTGCGGAGTTGTACGTCGGAAAATTCCCTTGCTGAAGTTCAAACAGGTTGTTGCTGAACAGGTAGAATATGCCGTTCAGGTCAACCCGACGCGGTCCCTTTCCGCCCAGGCTTTTTGGCGTGGCCGTCATGTACGGCAGGCCTGTCTGATAGTTTATCCTGTTCGTCTGCGGAGTAGCGTCAAAGTCTGTCTCACGGTTCACCTTTCCGTCCGTGATCTGCTCCGCAGCTATTACCTTTATTGGCTGGTATGGCATTTTGTCATCTCTCCCTTGCGGCTCACTCTGCCGCCATTATCGTGCCTGAATATCCGCCAACTGTATGACCGTCTTCCTCATAGTCGGCACACAACAGTCCGCAATCGTATTCAGTGTAAGTATCTTCAAATTCATCTTCGTACAAGACCATAAGGTCTGATTCGTCCACATACGAGATACCAACGCCCATGGGTGCGGGCAAAAGATTCTTTCCGGCGGCGATTATGGCAGTCTCATTGCCTATTGTCAGGACATACTTATAGGTCATGTCCCTGTTGTCCGTAAGCCGCACACTGCCACCGAAAGCGTCCCATAATGCTGTCTTTATTGCCGAAGTTGTTGCTGGGGAGGCATTCATTATTGCCTTGAATTTGAGCAGCTTGCGGTATGTCTCATCGTCCATCTCCGTGCTGCCTGTCTCCGTCATTATTCCTTCGGTATGGCGGGTAAGACCTATGTATTTTCCCAGTATGTCAAGCTGTCTGCCCTCTGCCCTGTCTATGCTGAACCCATCCAGCATTTTAAGAAGTATTCCGCCACAGAACGCCGCAGTCGCAAGTGCCTTTATATGAGCCCTTGCCTTCGGAAGCGTCCTGTACTGAAAAATCAGAAGGTTCGCATAATATTCGGAGTGTTCTTCCTCTGTCATTGCCTGCTCTCCTTGCCTATGATACCGTGGTTATGGTTATGTTCTCCGCCTCTATTATGAAGCGGCTTGACTTTGTTGCTGGCTGTGCCACCGCACCAAAATCCGTACCGTTCCCGGAGACCTCGGCCGCAAATGATGTGTTCTGCTGTTTCTGCTGCAGAAGGCTCACTATGGCGGAACTTGGGGCAGGCTCGTTTATGCCAAAGGACATTCCGGAAATTATAGCCGCTTTCAGATATGCGGCATCTATTGACTGTCCGGAATAAGGAGTGGCCGTTATCCTTATGTGCAGGCTCTGCGGTGTGGGGCGGTCATAAAGATATGTCTCCTCGCTACCGTCCGCCTGTTGTACGCTTATTGACTGCGATCCCTTCATTCCGCATCCGCCGCCTAATTTGGAGTTCATTGCCTTGCCTATGTCATCGGCATCGCCTCCGTCCACTATTGCCCAAATTGAATGTGGCGGAACACCGTCCGCATCTGTCTGGTTTGTTCTGTTGTTGTAAACCTCCGCCTCGCTGACTCCGTCTATTGCAAGAAGTGCGGCTTTCAGGCTTTCCGTGAACCCACGTCCGCTTATACCAACGCTTATCCTGCGACGCTGCCGCAACTGTGCGTCCGTCTCCTCGTCCGTGCCTTTTACAGTTGCCCCACCTGGATTGCTTACGGCGGTTATGCCAAGAATCACTGTGACCGGCACGGTTATCGTGCCTGCCGTCACCTCTACCGCTCCCTTGTTTTCAGCACGGAACACAAGCTGGGAGGTTCCCTGCTGTATTTCCGCAGTTTCCATAAGCAGAAACCTTGTGCCTTCTGCGTCGCTTACGGTATATGTGTCATCCTCGCTGTTTTCGTCCAATCCCGGAAGCCTGACCGTCCTGTCCGCTGTTATATTCACCACTGTCTGCGTGTATGTGCCACCCATTCGGCGTATTCCGTTTATGGCACATCTCTGGTCAAGGGACACTCCTACGGCCTCGTCAGGATCAAATGATGCGTACACGCCGTGCATAAGCTCGTAGATGTCGCTTACGCATTGTGCGAATATGTTTATTGCCTGTCCGTCCGGGCTGTTGCTGTCCGTGTTTATCTCGTCATCGCCGCCATATATGGACTGCATTTTTTCAGTAAGTTCGTCTATTATTTCCTGCTGTGTCTTCGTACTCAGTCCGTTCCTGTCAAAAGTGTTTGGCATTTTACAGCACCTCCACCGTATCCGTCATTTCCGTCCCATCCATAAATCTTACCACCGCCGTTATACCAAGCCTTCTGCCGGAAATACTCGGCACAAGGGATGATATTCCGGCCACCCCATAGCTTTCAAGTATGGTCTTTTGAGCGGAGGCGGCTATCCTGCGTCTGTCCCTGCCTCCCAGCATGTTCCACCAGTCAATACCAGCGTCCATGTCAAAAAAGCAGTCGTTTCTGAATGAGAGAAGCCTTGTCCTGACATTCAGCATAAGGGCCGCTGTTCCCTGTGCGTAATTGCCACGTCCCTTACCGAAAGTCCAGTCTCCATTTTCGTCTATGTTCCTGAATTTCATACAATGCCACCTTTGCCAGGCTATGCCACCGGGCCAGTGCTGCTGTCTCCGGGCAGAACACCACTGTGCGTATGTCCCTCGCCTATGTCCGTGCCGTTTGCCTTTATGCTTCCGGTTATGGATACATTGCCCGTCAGGCTTATTCCGCTACCGCTTATCTCCATTGAGGTTGCTCCGCTTTTGAGTGTTATCTTTCCGCTGCCAATGGTTATTTCCGCAGTGCCGTCCGTTGCCATTATGGATTCCGGCATGAAGCGCAGGTAGAAATCACCCTGTCTTATTTCCATGCCATCAGCATAGTAATCCGAAATCTTGTTCTTCCTGTGCCTTATTCCAACAAGAATGAATGCATCGGATATGGAATGTCTGCGGTTCGTCCTCGGTGGCATGGCCTTGCCTTCCGCATGCCAGCTGTCAATGTCCCTGTCTGCGAAAAGCACAATGCATCCGTCCCCGGCCTTTATTGGGAACGTTATCCTGGAATCTCCACCGCCCAGTACGACGCAAGGGCAGTCCACCAGCATGGGATATTCCAGTATCTCGCCGCCTTTGCGACGCTGCATCATTATCCGTGCCTCGGCTGTCTGCTCCTCTGGGTTGAATGAGACTATCTCACCAGGCATAACGCAGCGTAGCTCGGACATTATATTGTCCTTTGCCAATTCAAAAAGGCCTGCCAAGGTAGGCTCTCCGGCATGTCCTGATGCTTCCGCCATATCCTACACCATCTCCAATGCCGCCGTGCCAAAATACAGCGTCGCCCTTGTCTTACATTCCCCTGACACCGCTTCCGATATTGTGCCGGAGTGTTCCACACCAAGAACCTTGTAATCACCGTTGTAAATCCTTTCGGTAAGGCTTGAAAGCCTCACCTTCTGCCCCAGTCGCAGCCTGGGTTCAAAAATCATATCCACTGTCAGCTTTGTCTCCTCACGCATTGGCGTTCCAAGCAGTCCAGTCCTTGCACTTATTTCAGTAAGCGGGCCGCTTACACACTCGTTTTCCTTCAGGGCATACGCCTTCTCGCAGTCTATGAAGAATCCTCCGCCTGTCGCTGATTTGAGCAGCTCCGCAGGACTTCCGCTCATTGCGTTGCCCCTTGGCAGCGTCCCGCTGAATTTACCTACCGCGCCACTGGTTATTCCGGGCAGATCCTTGAAAAGGTCGGTTATTATCTGTCTGTCAGATGTTCCGCCTGCGTAAGTGCGGCTTGTGCTTCCGTTCAGTATGGCAAAGCCTCCGTCATAACACTCTATTTCAGTAAGGTACTCTGTCCCCTGCCTGTGGGAATATGCCCTTTTTATGTTTCCCTTGAATATGAGGGGCAGCGTCTTTCCCTGTGTGCCATATCCGGCATGAAGCTCCACGCCCTTGTAGTTCCTTATGTCATGCTGGTCCTTGTAAATACGGTTCCGTGTCCTTTCCGCAAGATTGTAGACGGTCAGCTTGGCGGTGTTCGCATCCGCCCCTGTGCTGCGGCTTACCTTGAATGAAAGTGTCAGCGGAGGCCTTATCTCTATATATGTTCCGTCGCCTGTCTGTACCCTAAGGACATAATTCCTCATCCATTTCCGCATACGCCAATCACCATCCCTGCTGTTTCATTTCAAGTTCGGACAGCTCAGCCGCCTCAGTGGCTGTGATCACAGCCAGTGTTGCCCGCCCCGCAAGAAAATCCTCCGGCAGCATTGGCTCATATCCGTCCTCCGTCCAGCATATTATGCCGAATGGAATGATGTCCTGCCACTGGCTAAGGATATTGCCATTTGCCGTTATACGCAGTCCGTGTGCCGACCATCCGCTTTTCTCATGCGATACGTCGGCAAACCAGCCAAGCTGCGTTGGCATATAGGTGAGTTCAAGCACTGCGACGCTGCCGTCGCTTGTTATTATGCTGTGCCTCTGCCTTGCCTCCGCCGTTATGTCGTCAAGAATCTGCATATATGTTCATTTCCTTTCAGGACGCAAGCCCAAGTTTCTGCGTTGCCTTTAGAAGTGTGCTTTCAGGTGGCTTCTTTGTTCCCTTGTCCGCTGTCTCGGCAAGTGAATGACCTGCCCTGCCAAAAATCCTCTTCCTGTCCTTGCGGTTGTAAATGGAGTTTGCCATGCAGACCTGCTTGAAGGTTATTGTAAATTCCGAATAGCTGCGTCCCTCCGCCCCCTGTCTTGCCTTTATGCCCTGTATATACATGTTCTCAAATACGCCAAACGGGGTGAACACGGTGGATGGCTTTCTTCCCTGCCATAATTCCTTGAAACGTATAAAGGCCTTGGCCTGCGAGCTGGCCTCCTCCTGAACAGGTGTCTTCCTTATTATGTCCTCTATGCGACCTGCCGTCTCGTTGGCTTTCTGGAATGTTGAATAAAGCGACTGAACCCTGTTGAGGGCTGCAATGCCGGAAGATGAGAGCGAGGGGGCAAACGCACCTAGGGATTCCATTGGGGCTGCCGCGTTTGCCAGATGTTCCATTCCGTGCGGAGGCTTGTTGTTAAGCTCCCCTATATATCCGGAAAGCGTTATTGTAAGTGGCTTCAATGCTATGTGATCCTGCATGGCACTGTTGCTTTCCACCCAGTGATCTGTGATGTCGCTTTCAAGAGAGACCTCATCCTCAGTCCTGGTGTCAAACAGATATGTCTCGCTGTCCTGGCTATCCGGGCTGACAAGGTATGCCGTAAACGAGTTGGCCACGCTTGCCGCAAGGTCAACCGTGTTGGCAATGCTGTTTATCTTTGCCGTGTATGGATTGTCAAGCAACTTTGAAAGGCTCAATGACATTTGCTATGCCTCCGCCGCAAGACCGCCATTCTGTGCGTATGCGTCGCTTATCTCGCTGTTCAGACCCTGTGCCAATGCCCTGCCGTCCGCCTCTGGGTCGCCAGTTCCCTGATAGTTTATGTTGGTTTCAACCTTGACGCTGTTGCTTGTATTGTTTCCGCCGGATGCCGTAGCGGGGACAGGAGCCGCCGAAAGTCCGCCGTAGGCATCTGTTCCAAGACGTTTTTCCGCGTATGCGTTCACGCTGTCAGCCGCCCCGATCTTGTTGAGCAGCCATTGCCCTGCCTTGGTCTGTGTCAGTTTCAGGAATGAGTTTACTGCCTCGCCTATTGCCCCGCGTATCTTTTCCATGGCCTTTTGCACTCCTTCAAGTGTTGACATGTCCTTCAGGCCTTCAACAAGCATCTTCAGACCGTCCCATGCCGTGCGGAATGTCCCTGCGACTATGTCAAAAAGAACCTTTATGCCTTCCCATACCTCCCTGAAGTCCTCGCTGCTTTCCGCCCAGGCCATTATGCGTCCAGTGACCGAGTCTCCACCCTCAAAATATACGAAGATGTCCTCCAGTACAAGCACTATGGCTGCTGCGGCCAAAAGCCACTGATTCCATACTGCTAGCAGGGCGATTCCCACTGCCATTATCGTGGTCTTCAGTTTCTCATTTGCGGAAATGAAGTCATTTATCCTTAGAATTATTTCCCCAAGTCCCTGTACGGCATTTGTAAGAACCTTTATGAACTTGCCCTGCAATACGCTGCCCGCCGCTCCCAGCTTTATGCCTATCTGCCTTGCATAGAACATGAGGGCATTCCATTCCCTGTTCAGCCTTGCCATTGCCTTCTGCTCTTTCTGCGTCATTACAAAGCGTTCGTTCAATGCGTCAGAGCTGCCTTCAAGCATGGAATAGTACAGTTTGCCGCTTATTCCCAGCTGATTTGCGAAATTCTTTGCCAGTGCCGGATTTTCCGCCTGTATCTCCCTTAGCTTACGACCTATGTGGTCAAGCTGTTTTTCCGGGCTGTCATGCGGATCTATCTGCAGCCACATGAAGGCCTCCGGCATTCCCTTGCCAAGCAATATGTCCGTGCTTTGCTGCTGTAGTTTTTCCAGGGTGCCGCCCAGTTCCTCTATGCTTACGCCTGCCTGTGCCGCCTGATATGACATTCTTTGCAGACCCTCGCCGCTCATGCCGGTGTCCGCCTCGTACATATCAAGGAATGTTCCCATTTTGCGGGCGGCCTCGCTCATTTTCTTCATGGCGGCAATGAGTGCAAGCAGCCCTGCCTTTGCCGCCATTGTGCCTTTGAGAAGCCCTCCCATTGAGGAGGATGCCTCCTTTCCGCCCTTTACGTTTATGAGCGCATATAGTTCCGCTATCTTCATGGTTCAGATTGTTCGCAGGTCAGGACTGCCGCACAGGCAGCCCCCTCATTTCTTCCTGCTTATTTCAATGCTGGCATTCTGGTAGTCCGCCAGGAATGCCTCGTAATAAATCGCCTGCAATGCCTCGCGGCTTGTCATGCGTCTGACCTCCTCCAAGCTGCCATAGCCTGCCTTTACCAGCCGGATATGTACAGCTAGGGGGCAGTTCCTTATCCTTACTGCCGGTCCTTCCCTGTCGTTTCCATAAGCCCCCTTAACTGCGTAAAGAGGCTTTTCGTAAAAGGGGCAAGGTTGAATTTCAGCACCTCCCAGCAGGCCGTCAGATAATCCTGCCTCGCCTCCGGCGGTTCAAACACGTCATAAGAGGTTATTCTCCTGCCGTTGTAGGAGCAGCGTCTAAGGCAGCCAAGCAGCGCGGACTTGAGTTCCGGGCTTGTAAGCATTGAAAGGGCGGCGTTCTTCATTCCGTTAATGTTGCTTTCAATGTTTCCTATGTCTGTGTTTCCGTCTATTTTTACGGATTTTAGACATTCAGCGGCGGCGGAAAAAAGCCTCTCGCCCTCCGCAAAGGGTGCAAGTGTCATTTCCAGGGTCGCACCGCTTGGCATTGTCTCCGTCCTGTTGTCAAGAATTTCGTCTTCCATAATCCTGTCAATCTCCGTATTATCAGCTTAGTACACGCTGGCAGTTGGCAAATTTTAGGGAGTATACGGAAACGCTCTGCTCCGTGTCCCCTTCGGAATTGCTCTTTGCTTCAACATTCTTGCTGAAAATTCCACCTTTGAGCATATAGATGTCATTCGTTATGTTGCCCTCGCCATCTCCGGCCCTCTTTATGAACTCACCGTCCAAAAGTACAAAGCCGCTGAAATCATTGCGTTGTGCCGCCAGCAGGTTCTGCAGGAACTTGTCATCACTGCTGCCCCTAAGGATCCTTATGGAAAGCTCCGCCTGTCTTCCCGTCTCATTCAGGGAATATACGCTGTTTCCGTCCTTGCCAGTCTTGATGTCGGCAATGTCGTTTGGAAATGAGACGGTCGCATAGTCCCCATCCGTCAGATCCGCAAGTATGCGGCCCTTTATCTTCAATGTGTCATCGCCTGTGAGTGTAGTGGTTTCTGCCATTTTCAGTCCTCCATTATGCCTCTATGTTCACTATTACAGACGTGGAATGTATTGCCCCGGCCTCCTTGGCCGCAATCTGCACAAGGGGAGCCTTTCTCGCCTCCCTTTCCGTCTGTGCCTGCTGGCTTACCGGCAGGGAATATATGTAATATCCGGCTTCCTCAATGTTGCGAAGCATGGCCTCCGGGTCGCCGAACCTGTCCGTGCCGTTCCACTGTCCGGGGGCAACGTATCCATTGCGTACCGCCCTTTCGCATACAAGCCTGTACGCTCCCTTCAGCAATGCCATTCCGGCCTCTGTCTGCGGAATCTTTGTAGCGACGGTTGCCAGGGCATTGAACCCTGCCACCTCCAGCGCTCCCAGGAACCAGCAGCGGTTGTGAACCTGGTCAAAATATCCGTTTTTCCCACTGGTGAATGTCTTTGCCACTCCCGCTATGTTCACATAGACATCAGCACCGCATTTAGCACACAGGTCAAGCTGCGTTTCCGTAATGGAAGGGTCTGCCGTTATACCTGCAAGATCCTTCAGGTGCATGGTCTGCACGGTGTTTGACCCCTCAAATGCCGTTGACAATGCCCGACCTGCATAGGCCGCCGCCATTCTCTTGGCGGAAAGGGTGTCAGTTGAAAGATAAGCCAGGCATCTTGTCTTGTCATATCCGGCCTCCGCTTTTGAGGCGAATGAGCCTCCCGCCGCTATGTCGGATGCGGAATTTGATACGGCGAAAAGAATCTTGTTCATTGTCTGCACTACTGCCGCCGCATCGCCAATCTCCGTCGCGTCATAATCCCTTGTACTCAATATACCGAAATACTGCACAAGTCCCGCCGTGCGGCCTATTGCCGCTGAAAGCGTCTCGCTGGAACTGCTGAAAGGTATCACGGCAAGATAGCCGCCACCATTCAGGAAATTAGGGCTTTGCATGAACGCAGCCAGTGCCATTTTGTATGTAGTGGATGTTGTGCCAAAATCCGCCGCCACTCCCGAAGGAGCCTTGTAAATCCTGTATCCTAGCTCCCCAAAGCTGGTATTTGTCTCCTCGCTTGTGAATATTGCAAGGTTGTTGACATTGTATTCGCCTATTCCCGTCTGTGCCTTTGAAAGGCTTACGGTTATGACGTTTGATATGCTCAGTTCGTTTGCCACTTTATTCCTCCGTCATTGTCTCCCTGCCAAAAATGCCATAATGGCCTATGGGCTTCCGGGTTTCCGTCATGTATGTTATGTTGAAACTTATTGAATATCTGTCAAGCATGGCCGTTCCCTCCGCCTCCGAAACATTGGAGCATTGTGTGCTGTGCCTTGCTATCTTGAATCCGTGCCGCTCCTGCATCTGCTGGCTGTATGTGCTGTTAAGGGCAAGCATGACAAGGTCTTTCGCAGTCCTTGCCGCGTTGCCCCTTGAAACAAGGTCAACAGATAGCATTGCCAGGCTGTGCAGTGTCTGCGATTCCGCAAGCCCATCCGCCGTGGCTATCTCCCGACGAACGCTTGCGATTGTCCGCTGTCCGGAATATTCCGCCGTTATGTAAAGCCTTCTGTCCGCCGGAATGTCCCATTTCTGATTGTAAATCAGGCATTGCCCATCTTCAAGGGAAAGCTCATGCTGTATTATGTCAAGGATTATTTTCAATATCCTTTCCATGGCTATTCACCGTAATCACCGCATATATGGTATTCGCAATAGCCATATTCCGAGTAGTCCAGCTTTGCCATTACCCTGTATCTTTCGCCGCCAATGACTACAAGGTCATCTGGCTTTAGGGATATGTCGGCAAGACAATGCAGCGTCTTCCATTTCCACGCCCTCTGTCCCTCCGGCCTGATTGAAATCTGCTGGGGAGACATTGGCTGAACCATTCCCATGGTACTCACGTTCTCCACCGTCTCTGTCTCCTCAAAATCAATTACTCCCTTTGAGAGCAGACCGAATGAAAGAGGCTGAAACCATCCGGGAATGACATCTGACATGTCTGGCAATAAACCGCCTTTGAGTGTCTCCGAAAGAGGCCTGTCCTTTGCGTTCCTTATTTTCAGCATTTGCCTTCCTTGACAACCTCGCTTGTTATGCTACGCCGAAGCTCGCCCGTGTCAATCAGCGGGGCATCCGACCCCTTGGCCTTTATGGTGGATGGGGCGTTTGGCTTCCAATCGCCATATCCCCTTGTGCGGAATGCGGTCTGTATGCACTCTTCCGCCACTATGCCGATCTTTCGGCTGAACTCCTCTCCGCGTCCCGCCCTTATGGCCCTTTCCATGGCCGCCTGTGTGAGTGCCTTCTTCTTGGAAAGTAGTTCCTCCAGGTGCAGCTCCAGTGGCATCCTTATGAATGACCTTGCTGGAATCTTCGGGGCTGACTTCCTGCCAAACTCATGTACGAACGCAAGCAAGGCATTTGTAAGCTGTATATGTCCGCCAGCTGTCTTGCGCTGTGCGGTTGCCTTGTCTCCTATCACGCCTATCTTGACGGATGGCGCGCCTTTCCTAAGCATAAGCAGAAACCTGCGTAATAGACTTACGTCGCATATTACCTGTGCCATTCAGAACCCTCCCTGCCTCCCTCTGCGTGTTCAAGGCGATGTCGCGCCGGAGATTAACGCGAATCCGCCCACGCAGCGTGCTGATGCCATGCTTAGATATTTTGCCCCGTATGCCGTCTGTGCCATTTGCCCATATACAGGGTTTTCCATGACCCATTGCGGTATCGCATACGATGCCGAGACACTGCCCGCGCCTTTTGAGGCCATGTATGCCGCTCCGCCGGCATTTATTCCAGCGGAACCGTTCCTCAATGCCATTGCCAGGCAATGTGCTGCCGCGTACATGAACGCAAGCGGCCTTTCCTTTTCGTCAAAAAGGGCGGGGTTGTAATAGAACATCGCCTCTGCGAATGCCTTTGCGATGTCCCTGTCCATTACCCCGTCCAGATTGTCGGAATAGGGAAAGTCCCGGAAGAAATATTCCTTGAACATCGCCTCCGTTGCAGGAAATTCCGGTCTTTTCCCCATTTCCGCCGATTCTGACATATATCCGACCGCCCTATTTGCCTTTTGGTTTTGCGGCAGGCCTTGCGGCGGGTATTTCCGCCGCTATCCTAAGCTCCGCCGGGTACATTCCCGCAAGACGCTCCGCCTCGGCCTTGCCAAGGGTGAGAGTTGACTTCGGGGCTATCTCGCCATAAGGCGTGATGAACGATCTCTCGCTCATGTTGATTATGACTGACTTGTCCTGCTCTGCCATTTTCGCACTCCTTATGCAGCGTAATCAAAGTACAGTATTTCCTTTGGCCTGTACGCGTATACACCTGTGAACTGGCCGTACGCGGCATTTTCCCAGTTGAAGCCGTTTATGCTGCCAGCCATTGTAGAGGTGTAATCCATTGGAATGTTCATTGCGAGTGTGTCAGGGTCTTTCTTGTAAAGAACATACCTGTTTACGCCAAGACCACTCTGTGCGGCATTGGCATAGGCCAGTTTCTTGACTGCCACGCTATGCCCGGTTATCTCGTTCAGTGCCTTTGTGAGATACTCCAGCTTGCTCTGGAATGGGAAATCCGCGCTGATCGGTGAGGCCAGTCCGTTATAGTCAGCCTCCGGAATGACAAATGTGTCAGGCTCCGCAGTGTATGAGCTGTTTTCCCTGTAAGCCTCATAAAGCCCTGCGACAAAGACCTTGTATTCGGCAGCAGTCATGCTGCTTATGCTCTTTGTTATGCCAGTCAGGTTGCTGGAAACATTGGGCAGGGTAAGCAGTCCATTACATTCAGGCAGATTCCGGCTGCCAAGGAATGCTATTTTCTGTATTCCCAAATCCCAGTTCTTCTTGCGGGACTTTTCCCTTTCGGTTATTATGTCCCAGTTGCCACCTGCCGCGGCTGTGCCAACTTCCATAAGGTTGAAGTTTATGCCCTTTGCCCATGAATGGATTTTGAGTATGCGGCCTTCAACTCCGGCATCTGTCTGTGAGAGCTGCGCGGAGGCCGTTCCCTGATTTATTATGCCCTGTTCAAAGTCGCCGCCCATGCTATAGGACATGAATTTGAGCAGCTGGAAGGCAAAGCGTCCCTCTCCAACCACCACCGGGACAAAGTCATCCGGCGGAACCTCAAAGAACACCTGCTCGCTGACGGACTTTATGGCCGTGGTAAGCGTGGTGATGTCAATGTCTATGCCCATGGCGTTCAGCATGGGGCGTTGCTGCTGGTTGAGCATTCTTGCCAATGCAGCCTCCTTGGCGTTAAGCAATATCGGATTGCCTTTAGAATCCTTGAATTTCAATTTCCTGTTTGTTGCGTTCAAATTCATTTTGTCTGCGCTCCTTTCTAGCTCTGCACATATACGGAAATTATGTCGCCTTCCGCGGAGGCCGCCTCTATTGATACTCCAATAACCCGGCCTGTGCCTTCGTATTGCGATACGTTGCCGGTTCCGGTGTCGTATGCCACCCTTGCTCCTGCCGCTATCGCTCCGCCTGCCCTCATTCGCATAAATCCGCCCGTATACATTACCTCAATGCGGTCTCCGGCCTTTATGCCCTCGCTGCGGACATAGTTGTTCACTATGAACATCACTGCCGCCGCAGTGTCGTTTGCCTCAAGTGGCGCGACCTTTGGAAGACCCTTTGAAGTGCCTACCAACCTGACCGCGTCGCCTGCCCTCAGCGTACCTGAAACTCCGCTGTCTACCATTGCGGACATCACGTTGCTGTTTCCGTTTTTGTATGCCACCTGGCCGCGTTCCGCGGTCTGTGTGAACTGGTTTAGCTGTTGTGCCATTTTTCCCTTGCTCCTTTTGTTTCTGTATTAGGAGGATTTGCGAGATCCGTATCTCATGCGTCCTCTTTCCAGTTTGCGGTCCATTGTGTCCGCTACAAATTCCTCTTTGTCAGGAAGTCCGATGTTTTCCCCGGCTTCCATTATGGCCTTGTCATTGGCCTTGCGGCGGGCGTTTTCAGCCTTTTCCTCATCCTCTCCGTCTTCCTCGTTTTCCTCTTCTTCGGATGACTTGCAGGACTTGTTTTTTCGCTTTGCCGCCTTTTTCTTTTTGGATGCCTTTTCCTCTTCTTCCTCCTCATCATCGTTTTCGGATTCGGAATCGGAATCAGCTTCCTCATCGTCCTCGTTTTCAGGCTCTTCCTTTTCCTTGTCCTCGGACGCTGCCTTTTCCTTTGCGGACTTCTTTTTGGCGGAGGGCTTTTCTTTCTCTTCCTCTTCCTCCGCGTCTTCCGTCTCTTTACCCTTTTCCTTATCTTCGTCGGCGTTCTTCTTTGCCTTCTCGTTCTGCCTGTACGCCTCTATAAGCTCGGAAAGCCTTACATGCCTTCCGTCTATCTCTATTTCAGAATCAGGGTCTGCGACCGTCCTGCTGAACATGTTTAGTAATCCCATTTTGACTGCTCCTTTTATCTTGTTTATTTGCTGCCTTAAATTCTCTCTTGCTGGCTCTTTGCTCCCATTCTTTTTCTGACTTTCCGCTCTGGGGGATTTTGAATTGGTTTTCATGGCTTCCAGTTCCACCCTCTTGCTTTCACGGTATGCCTTGAAATCTTCCTCGGTCATGATTATGGCTTCCTCATATCGGGGGAAGTCTGTCAGAGCCAGGTGCAGGTAATGTCCCTTGGTTATTTCCGCATCGTAATCAACGGCATGGCACTCACCTCCGGGGGCAAATGCGTCAGGAACATAGGCATTGCTTACCTTGCAGCCCTGACGTATCATTTCCCTGCCCCTGTCAGATGTGATTATTATGCGTGCCCAATGGCTGCCGTCTTCTGGCAGATAGAAGCTGTCTATGACATATCCGACAGCGTCCCTTTCAAGCGTTTCAAGATTGTTGTCCCTATGCTCGGTATATACAGGCTTGCCCTTGAAGCTCGCATCCATCGCGTTAAGGGTATCGTTGCCTATGAGTATGCGTTCGTCCTCGTACTGGCACACGCCCTGCGTTATGTGGCGCGCGTAGTAGAACGATGGGTATTCGGTGGCGTTTTTTCTCGCCTTGTTCTTTGCCGGTTCAATATCTTTCTTCATAATAGTTAAAAAAATAAAAACAGCCATTCTGCAAGGTGCTTGCCCCTGCGATTTTGGCTGTTTCTGATAGATATTTTACGGCTATTGACCCTTTAGGTCTCAATGATATTATAGTTTGTTTTTTTGGAAAATGCAAGTGTCAGGGAAAAGGTGAAATTCAGGAGTGGCTTGTTTCTAATATGATATGGAGAGAAATAAAAATACCCCCTCTGTTTGGGAAACTCCCCCTTGCAAAATGTTTTTTTATGCACTAAAATATTTGTATGGAAGAAAAAGATAAAAAAGAAAAAAAAGAAAAAGCCAAAGAAAACCTGGAAGAAGACAACAGCCATCTCTGCTGGCCTCATTATCATACACACGAGGATGAACTCAAACCTATTGGGGAAGAGCAATGGAATATGTCTGAAGAAGATTTTGAAAAATGGGTAGAGGAGCAGGGATATTGACATTATGCCATCCTCACTCTTACAGATAATCCAAATTCTGTATCTTCTTTTGAAATAATTTTAAACCTTGCGTTCCTCTTAATCAAAAACTCGTATTCGGAATCCTTTTCTTTTGAATATTTATTTAAATACATCCCCCTTCCTTTTCCTGCTGGCACTTCTACCGTAAAAAAACATGCCTTTTTCCCGTCTTTCATATAATCCTGTAAAACTTTAGCGTCTTTATAGCAGCTAGAACTAAAATAAGCCCCGTCCCAATAGAATCCTTTTTTTTCATGGAAAAATTCAAGTGGCATAGCCCGGTAAACGATGATGGTTTCTTTTAATTCATATTGCCTTATCAGTTTATCTAGAATAGCTTGTTTTTCCTTTGCGGAATTATCTAATTTCCTATCTTTTTTCTTCTTTCGCAGCTCTCCATTCAGATACTTCGCAAAGGCCTTATCAGTATAAGTATAAAGTGCCTCAGCTTCCGTTTCCGTTATGCTTTTATCCCAGGCTTTGTGACTGTCTGATGTCTCGAAATATTCATTAGCCTCTTTGCCATCTTTAAATTCTTTTGCCTTGTCAGTGAATCTCCCTCTCCAGTCCCTTGGGTGCTTGCTTTCAAATTCAACATCGTTTTGCTTGCTGTTTTCGGCGAAATCATCTTCTTCGTCGCCTATTAGCGGTATTGCTACGCAGCGGCAGCCGTAATCCTCGCCAGGGTGAGCCCTACGTCCTGTCCTTGGGTCAACTACCGGCGGATGCTCCCAGTCGTACACGTTGCCGTCAAGTATCGCATGGCTTTCCCTTACACGTCCGTCGCCGCTTGTACTCCAGCGGTACTGTCGCACACCTGCGGACTTGTACCGTGTCTCCCTGTACTTGCTCATAAGCAGGCCTGTCTCCTGCCTTGCCAGGAATGTCGCCTTGCTCCTGCTTACGCCATAATCCGACATTATGACCTTTGCAAGATCCTCCGCCCGCAATCCGGCAAAGGCGCTTTTCTCAACCTTCTCACGCAGCCGCCTTATGCTCTGCCATTCCCAGTTTTGTATGTCAAGCGACATGTTGTCGGAATAGTCCCTTGCAAGTTCCGCCGCCATTTCTGGCGTTATTTCCGGCGCTATGGCAAGGTTGCCCAGGCTTATAAGGAAGTTTTCCTCCAGGGAACGCAGAACCTCCTCAAACATTCCCTGAAAGTCCTCACTATCGCCACTGTTCTGCCGTTTGCCTATTCCTATTGTTTTTATTACCTTTTGGGTAATCCTTTTTATTATTCCGGGTCTTGCGTTCTGCCTGTATGGCCTTTCCATGGTGTCAAGCAGACGCAGTATGTCCTCATGTGTCTTCCTGTCCCTTTCCGCCGCCATGGATAGGGCAATCACTATGTCCGGCGGCATTTCCGAGGTGTCAAGCCTGTATGCCTTTTTGCGTCCGTCCCATTTTCCGCCAAGTTCCTTTATATCCCTTGACACGGCTGCCGAAAGTCTGCCGACGAAATATCCGCCAATGTATCGTATCCTGCCGCTCTCTATGGCCTTTGACAGGCTCGCCCCGTCCTTTGCCTTGGCATTGCTTCTGGCAGGTGCTGGCGGCATTGCGGTTATGCCCCTCCTGTCCTTCAGCAGGGCAAAGAGCGGCCTGTATATGCGTTCATAAAACAGACACAGCGTGTGCCGCTCAATTGGGCGGAAATGGCTGTGCTTCACCCTCATTGCCCGGTATGGGCTGCACAATGCCCGTTGCCTGTTATGCCGGATAACCGCCATCGTCCTGACCTTCCCCATTCTGCTGTCCCTGTACGGCGAATGTGTCGTTTGTCTCCGGCAGCATTACCGGCAGAAGACTGTCCCTGTTTATTGCCTCCTTGGCCTCAATGGGCTGTATTATGCCGTTCTGCAATGCCGTCATTATGCGGCTGAATCTGGCGTTCTTTATGGTTTCCTCCTGCTCGGCGGAAAGAACCCTCAAAGGCTTGAACCCCACAGACAGGGCATCAGGCACGTCCCCAAGCCACGCCATGCAGCATATCTCTATGACCCTGAGAAGCTGCTCACGGCACTTGCTGCGGATTTCAGTCTCTATCATGGCATTGTAATTCTCAATGTCGTCCTCGCCACTGTTGAACCCTGCCGCGCTTATGCCGAACAGCTTTGTAAGCGGCATACGCAGGTCGGCGGCTATCTGCATTCGTATCTGCTGCATTATCTCCGCTATGCCCTGGAAGTTCAGCTGCCTAGTTATGATGTCGTCCTTGGTATCCATTGACACCGCCTCATGGTAGTTCTTGCTTATGTTCGCCAGACGCACCCTTTCAAGAATCCTGCTTGTTCCCTGTGGGGACATGAGGGAGGAATTGTACCCGTCTATCTTGAAATAGTCCACCTTGAACTCGTCAAGAACCTCAAAGGACAGGTCAACGCTTTTGAGATACTGGTTGTAAGACCGCACAACCGTTTCCAGCACGGACGATCCCCAGCCCCTGAGCTGTGGCCTGATAAGGCTTGGCAGCCTCTTGCCCTCAAAGCGTATGACCCTGGAATTGTGTATCTTATGCCCATAATGGTTGTAAAATTCCGGCCTGTAATCCACGCCCGGAGCTTCCGAAAGCCTGTCATTCTCGTTCCTTGGCGCTGATCCGCAGTAAAGTTCCCACATGTCGCAGGGCTTGAACGATATGTTCCGGCCTTTGGCATCGGCTATGGCAAATGGTGTTTCCGGCTTGCCGCCGTCAAGTATTATAAGCCCTGCACCGCCGAAAAGCCGCATCCACTTCATGGCCTGTGTGAATGCCGTCAGAATACCGTGCCGCTGCAATCCGTATTCCACGCCAGCGGCATCGTCTTCGTCAATTGTCGGGCTGCTTATCTCTATGCCGCCACGGAATGCGTCATCCACCGGCAGGTCAACCAGTGTCTGCACTATGCCATGCTCCGCATAGGTCTGCGATAGCAGCTGTCTGAGATTGCTTACAAGATACCAGCGGTTGTTTTTGACGAACGTGTCCGCCTGGCTTGCCTGTGATGTACCCGGAACGCCGCCGATGCCTGATATTCCGCCCATGGCGGACAAAGCCGCCGTGAGTGAGTTCGCAAAGGCCGCCGTCTCACGCTGTTCCGCATTTCGTGCCGACTTGCCTTTTTTTTCTGCCGTGCCTGCTGTCTTTTTCTTTCTTCCTGCCATTTTCCTGCCTCTCAAAACAAATATTCCTACAAAGCGTCCAGAATGCTGGCCTCCCTGGAATAGGTGAACTTCGCGGCATCAGTAAGCACGTCCACAAAGTCATCATGCGCCCCGTCCGGAAACGCCAGCAGCTCCCGCCTAAGTTCCTCAAAAACAAAATCGTTTATATCAGGTGAGACTATGACCGGGAACGTGTTAAGGCTTGGGATTATGATGTTTGCCCTTGCCACCTTGTCAAAACGCCTGTCCCGGAAGAACTCGTCAATCTCGCTCCTGCTACGCATGGGAACGCCATATTCCGGCATTTTCTGGTTCAGATATATCCCATGCCCCTTTGGCTCTATCAATGCCCCTATGAATGACTGCCGGGAATGTTTCCGTATGAAAGGCACGATGTAATCCTCGCACCTCGCCGCGTCTATCCTGTCCCGGATTATGTCAAGCAGATAAAGCCTTTTCTCATTGTCGCCAAAATGCCTTACGCCCCAGTGTCCTGCGACCGTGTAGTCGCTTGTCTCCTTGGATGTGCTTGCCGTGTCGCACGTTATGAAAGTGTAATCGTAGTAATCCGGCATTGGCCCCCTTGTGAACATCTCCGACTTGAAGAGGTTGCCACCTTTCGCAACCGGCTCCTGCATGTACTGGGCGGCGAACATATAAGGACTGTCCTTCTGCATTTTCCGCAGCACCGCCGTTGGGAAACGCTCCGGCCATATAGATTCGCCGTCCGCACCTATCGCCGGGAACTCCAGGAACTCGTAATCTTCCGGAAATCTGCCCTTTATCCAGCCGATAAGGTCATCAATGGCAAGACGCTGCATTATGATTATGAAAGGCGTGTTGCGGTTGTTCCTGCGTGTGGAGAGCGTCTCCTCAAAATAGGCGACGCACTGTCTTTTGGCAGTGTCGGAATGTCCGTCATCCGCTTTGAGTGGGTCGTCTATAACCACCGCACCGCCATATCCATCCTCCAGAGTGCCAGCACCAAAGCCGGTTATGCTGCTGCCCATGCTGGTGGCCCTCATCTCTCCGCCGTTCTCTATCTTCCAGAGGCTCTTGTTATGGCTGTCCTGCCTTATCCTTATGCCGAAAAGCGTGAAGTAAAGCTGGCTTTGCACTATGTCTTTTATCTCGCCGGAAAACTTGCGTACAAGGTCGTCGGAATAGCTTGTATATATGTTGTTGCACTTGGGATTTACCGCCCATGCCCATGCAAGGAAGTACTTCGTAAGGGCGGACTTGCCCCACCGCACTGGTATGTTTATAACTATGTTCCGCTGCCTGTTGAATACCACGTCCTCCAGTGCGTTTATTATGGCGACATGGAACGGCTTGAATATGAACTTACGCCTTGTCGTCTGCCAGTGGAACACGGATATGAAGCGTTTTAGGGACGATGCGAGCAATGCCTGACCCTGTGCCGGGCTGCGCATCAGCTCCGCCACCATTCCGTCCATTGATGCGGCCTCTTGCCTTAGCCGCTCTGCCTCATCTTCCGCCGTTTCCGCCATATCCTACAATGTCAGAGAGCGTCAAGCTCCCTCTTTATCTCCCTAAGCCGTTCCGGGCTTATTGGCCTTGGGGGGCTGCTCCTTACGCTGGCCTCCACCTTTTCCGCTGGTTTCTCCCCTATCGTGTCCCTTATGGCAAGGAAGGCACGAACGTCGCCTCTTAGGGCGGCTTTTATCAGGGCAAGGACAATCTCCTCCTGCGTGGTTTTTTCCGTGCCATCCTCTGTCATTATCTTTGTCAAAAGCATGGCCTTCAGATCCTCACGCAAGGCCTTGCGGCGCCGCCTTGCAACGCCGCTTGCCTTTCCGGCCTTTTTGCGGATTTCTCTTTGTTCGCTCTTAGCTCGTTTGTTCAGGGGAACAAGATTTCCTTCGTTTGCCATGTCGTTTTTCCTGCCTCAAATCAGGGGCGCGGGAGTGCCATAACCTTTTTTCCCTCTATCAGAGTTCAGCCAAAACTCCTTTTGGGGGCTGTTTTTTTCTTATGAAAGACATTTTGCTGAAAATGCCTTTTGCTCCCGCGCCTTAAATTTTCAGACAATGCCTCCTTACATTTTTTTATCCTCCCAGTCCCGGCCTGACCTTCCTTGTCCAATCCGCCCATTCCGTGGCGGTGAAACTCTCCATACGGCTGCGGCTCAAAATTACACCGAACTCGGATCGTGATACGCCAAGTTCAGCAAATCCTTCAAGCAGACTTATGCCGTGGATTTTCCCGCATCTGGGACATCTGGCAACAATGGCAGCATCCACCGTGTCCCTGTCTGTCTCAACCCTTATGGTCGCTCCGCCAAGCAGCGTGCCGCATTCGCAGCGGCGGTAGTTGTCCGGCTTCTTCTCCTGTGCCGGAGTTCCTGCCGCCTTGTCCTGCCAGTACTGTTTAAGCACCGTTTCCAAGTCCCAGCTTTGCCCATTTCCGCCGTTTTCCTCCGCATAACGGGCAATGAGCGCCTTGGCCTTTTCAAGGCCACAGGCCGTTATAAGCCTTTTTGCGGCATAGAAGAACGGGCTGTTCTTCAGGTAGTTCTGCTGTTCCGCCATGGCCGCAAACCGTATGCCCTTTATGTCTGCGAATGCCAGCAATAGCTCGTGTATGTCCGCCAAGGCGACAAAGCCTGTGTCCGGCTGCGTGTCCGTGTGTCCTGCCAGTTCCCCCGGAGGGGAGAAAGGTGTGTGTGTGGGCGTGTGTGTGTTTGGGGTTTCGGACTCCTCGTCTTTCCTTATAGACACACAGGACACACTCAATATATCTTTTTCTTTTTTCTTTTTGTCCGCTTTTTCTTTTTCTTTTTCTGAATTTTCGGCCTCTTCGTCGTCAAACGGCAGGTTTTCCGCCCATTCGTACCGCTTTATCCCATTTGTGCTGCCTTTTATGGGTTGGAATATGCCGGCATTCTCAAATTCCGCAGCCATCCTGCCAGGCTCGCCCCACCAGCCCGCCAATGCCTCCGTCTCCGTCGGGCTGAATGCCTCCAGCCCATGCGGGAAACGCAGAAAAAGCCTCAGGGGCAGCAGCTCCGCGCCACGTCCCAGGCATGCCCTTAGCCGCAGTATGCGGCTGTCCTCAAAATAGTTCCTGTCTACATACGCCATTTGTGGTTTTCCGCCTCTTTTATATTTTTTCGTCGTGGGGATATAATCCCCCCTTGCCCCCTGTCTCCGCCCGTCAGGTGGTTTTGTCGGCGGGCGTTTTGCGCCCCCGTTCCACCATGCCGTGGGTCGTGATGGGATTTTAAGTTGCGGGCAATTACCCGCCC
>R20__coassemble_530_pt1 | contig 27528 bp, 15 predicted proteins | sample R20__metabat2_high_PE_044 | metagenome-assembled genome bin R20 | reverse complement strand
AAAATTATCAAAATTTCAAAAACAATCTAAAGAAACAAAAAACAAAAAAACGACTTTTTTTTAAAAAAATTGAAATTTCAATAAAAAATTTCAAAAATGTAAATTTTCATTAAAATTTACCACAATTGCTAATTTTACTCATGTCTGGCAATGATCTTGCCAATGCCAGCAATGTTCCGTATTTCCTCACTTCCGGGAATTTTGCCGCCGTCCTGCGACCAGCACCTGTAAGGACAAGATAGCCCGGAATATCTGCCGCCGCCGCAAGCCGAATGTCCCCGGCACTGTCCCCGGCCACGAATGAATGTTTCAGATCTGCCGGTATTTCCGATATTGCCTCGTCAAGCAGTCCGGTTTTTGGCTTGCGGCAATCGCAGCCCTCATCCGGCAGATGGGGACAGACATAGATTCCGGCTATATTCACACCTGCCTTTTTCAGCTGTTCCGTCATTCTGGTATTTATCTCAATGGCGGTTTCCAGGGACATATACCCACGTCCTATGCCTGAATGATTGGATAGTACTACCAGCTGATAGCCTTTTTCCTCAATCATTTTCAAGGCTGGAATTGTGCAGTCATACAGTTCAAACTGATCTGGCCTGGTAATGTACTCTCCGTGCCGGTTGCGGTTTATAGTGCCGTCCCTGTCAAGAAATGCCGTCGGCCTTGCCATATTGTACCTTGCTCCGAGAAAAATCCTCATTTGGCAGATCCCTTTATGTTCAAAATCATGTTCAGCAGGGAATTTTCATCCTTGCTATCCATTTTCATTGATATTTTCAATATGTATAGTTCCCTGCCAATTATGTCCCTCCAGTTTTCTGGGAATCTGGCGAAATCCTTGAACGTGGTTATTATGGCATCACTGCCTGCGGCGTTTCTGGCGGATCTTAATTCCTTTTCCGTGTACTGATGATGGTCGGGATAACGCCATATCTGATTTGTTTCCGCACCGAGCTGCCTGATGTTTTCCTCAAAGGATTCAGGATTTCCTATGCCGGAAAGCACGGAAACCTTTTTGCCATTGAAATAATCCAGTGGCATATCCTTTTCGGTGTCCGCATTGAAAAAAGCCAGGGGCTTATGCTCGCTTTCTATTATCGGCGCGAATGTGTATTTCCGTATTGCGTCGCGCAGGGAAGATATTTCCTTCTTGTCCGCAAGCTCGCAATGCGTTATTATTACTACGGAGGCTCTTTCAAGCCCTTTTGGTTTTTCGCGCAGGTTTCCGTAAGGCAGAAGATGATCCCTTGTAAAAGGCTGCATGGCATTGACAAGCACTATGTTTAGATCCCTTTTAAGCTGAAAATGCTGGAATCCGTCGTCCATTATCGCTATGTCCGCATTGTACTGGAAAGCGGCAACAGTGCCGGAAGCATATCTGTTGGGACTTACAAGGACAGGCACCCTGTGTCCAAGCTGCTGCGCTATCATCAATGGCTCGTCGCCACATTCTTCCTTCGGGGGAATCTCATCTGCGTCTATGGCAGTGACTGAATCCCTGTTCCTGGTTCTCTTGTATCCTCTTGAAAGAATTGCTGGAACACGTTTTTCCTTTAGCAGAAGCTCGCACAGCGTGATTATCGCGGGGGTCTTTCCTGTACCACCGGTGGAAAGATTTCCCACGCATATAACCGGTATATCCAGTTTCTCGCTTTTCAGCTTTCCGGCCTTGTATAGCTTTTCCCGTATTCCGACGACAAAACCGTAAAGAACAGATGCCAGATAGAGCATAAATCTGCCGTACCAGTGTCTTGCTAGCTGGTTTCTCTTTGCTTCGGCAGTGCTGCTGTTTTGTGGCATTATGTCCTCCTGTAAAGACTATTATATTATATCAAATGATTCTGACATTGCCTTTTTTCAGATGAAGTATGAAGTCGGCCATGTCGTCGCTACCTTTTATGTAAAGACGGTCTATTGTATGATTTTCCCTTTCCCAGGGCCATGCCGTTATGCCTTCCCTGAAGCTGAAATCAAATGTATATCCGGCATCGTCAATGGCTATCTTGCGTACACGCTCATTGTATGCGCCGTCGCCATAGGGATATGCGAATGCTACAAGTTCTCGTCCAAGGGCCTGCTCGGTCATTTTCTTTGACTGTATTATTTCCGTCCTTGCCGCCTCATGATCCAGTTTCCCAAGATGCGGATGATTGAGCGTATGTCCGCCGAAATCTATCACGCCGCTTTCCTGCATTTCCCGGATCTGCTCCATTGTGCACATATTCACCCAAGGCTCGGAGGACGGATTGTGCCAGGAATTGACCTTGCCTATGGTGTTGAAAACCAGGAAGATGTTGCCTTTCGCGTCCAATTCCTTCAAAATAGGATAGGCTACCGTGTAATTGTTCTGATATCCGTCGTCAAACGTTATAAGCACGGATTTTTCAGGAATAGGATCTTTCTTCTTGTAAATCTCATACAGCTCGGCGAATGTGAGCGTCTTCCAGCCATGCGTCTTGAGGTATCTTACCTGCTTGCGGAACTTTTCCGGGCTTACCCACAAATCCTTCAGGCATGGCTGCGGAGGAGTGCCTACCTTGTGATAGCAGAGAACCCGTAGCCCCTGACGGTTTTTCCTCCACCATGGATAGCGTAGGCTAAGAAGCACCACTATCGCGACAAAAAGAACAGAAGATAAAATAATAATTGCCGTTGTCATAAAAAATAACTCCTAACTACTAATGAAACACTTAAAGTCAATGTTTCTCGTATTATCAGAATTTATTGAAATATTATCAAAAATTCTAATTTATATTTAAAATCTTGCAACGAGAATTTTAAATTTTCTTATAAAGAACTTCCTAAACTCCTAACTACTCACTACTAACTCCTAACTTGAAACGCAGGAAAAGGTACTTTTTCTGCGTTTCCATAATTGCTCACTGCTAATTGCTAATTTTTTTCAGCCGCCTCCCTTGCGGCTTCAAATACTGCCTCCGGCGTTATCAGTCTCATGCACAGGAAATGTCCGTGTGGGCATTTCTTTGAGCCGTGCAACGCACATGGCCGGCAGGAAAGAGGAACCTGCACCACCTTGTTTTTCTCGCCGTATGGGAAAAATCCTAATTCCTTCGTAGTAGGACCGAAAATGCCAATCGCAGGCACTCCGAGCGCACATGCTATGTGCATTGGACCGGAATCATTGGAAATGAATGCCCTTAATCCCCTTATGGCCTCCATTAGTTCCGGCATTGATGTCTGCCCTGTAAGGTTTACGCATTTTTCAGGGCCGGAGGCCTTTTCAATATGCCTGTTCCATTCCTCTTCCTTTTTGCCACCGACGATAAGCACCCTTTTGCCGGAATAGGCGTAAAGACGTTTTACAAGATCTGCCCAGGATTCGGCAGGCCAGCGTTTTGTCGGCCAGGCAGAACCGGGATTTATGCCAAAAACAAGTCCTTTTGCCTTTGATATTGCCGTTGAGGCCTGCTCATTGGTCTTTATGCCGGGGAATGCCGCCTTCAATTCCTTGGAAACCGGGGTAAGTAGAGACAGATCCCGTTCCACATCGTGCATAAGCCAGGAAAACGGTACTTTGTGCGTAAGTAGGAATTTTCCGGCACTGTTGGAAAAACCTATCCTGACGGGTATTCCGGCCTTCCAGGCCATAAATGCGCTGCGGAATGATCTGTGCGGTATGATGGCCGCGTCAAAATTTCGGGAGAAAATCTCCTTTATGATGCGTTTTGTCTCCGCCAGCTTGCTTTTGGCTGTCTTTTTCCTGTCCTCAATGAAATTGACATTTTCAAGACCGGGTGCTGAAAAAACCTGTACTGTTTCCGGCCTCGTCAGTACGGTTATCTCCGCCTGCGGGAAAATATCCCTTATGTTTTTCAGCAGGGGCAGGGTAAGGACACAGTCTCCGAGGAATGCTGTCTGTATTAGCAGTATTTTTTTCGGCTTTGCAGCAAGTTCCGCCTGATTGTAATCCCAGTCCTCCAATGCCGCACCGTCGCAAACCGCAGGCACGCCTATTTCCTTTAACGTGTCGAGATAACGTTGGGCTACGTTTTTTTCCAATGCCGGGGTTGGAATCCTGAAATTGACGAATATCCTTCTTGCGAGGGATGCCTTTTTGTACCGTATTATCCTTTTTGCCTTTGCGAACGCGCATATAAGGCGGCTGCGGAGAACGCCATGCAGGTCAATTATGCAGTCATATTCTGCCGCGTTGATTGCGTTTACCGTGGCGAACAGTCCAGAGAACGGAATTACCTTGTTTATGAACGGATTGCCCTTTACCGCTCCGGCAAATTGCGGCTTTACAAGAAAGTCAATCTGTGCGTCAGGCAATTCCAGACGCAGGTTTCTTACGACGGGAGCAGTTAGTATTATGTCCCCCAGTGAGGACATTCTTATTATAAGGATTTTTTTAATTTCTTTTCCGTTCATTGCAATAAAAATTATATCATATAGGAAAACGCAGAAAAAGTGGCTTTTATTGCGTTTTCAATGAGCAATTAGCAATTGAGGAATTTCCATTGTTTGTCTTGTTGAGCATGGCTATTTGCTCAGAGTGATGTGAATTAACATTTTTGCAGTTATTTTGGAGAGAAATATGGAAGAAAAAGAGGAACAGCTGCCGCTTAAGGACGTTTTGAAAATGCTTTTCAAGGCTTCAAAGGGTTTCTGGCTGGTGAACATTGTCAATTTCGGCGACGGAATAGCGTATTTCGGAATGTTGAACCTTATGACACTGTTCCTTGGCACAAGCCTCGGTATGCCGGACGCGCTTTCCGGCTGGACGGTTTCCCTGCTGACAGGACTGGTCACGCTTTTCATGTTCGGCGGAGGATTCGTCTCTGACAGGCTTGGTGTTAGAAAGGCTCTGACATTCTGTCTTGCCCTGCTTTTGGGCGGAAGACTGCTGCTGAACTGCACCGCATACATTCCTCATTCGGGTGATGCCTGGTTTCAGCCCGCATTCCTGCTTTGCTGGCTTGCGATAATTGTAATTGCCTTTGCCGAAGGCGTTATTCAGCCTGCCCTTTATGCCGGTGTCAAGGAATATACCGATGAACGCACGGCCACTATGAGCTACAGCTTCCTGTATGCGATAATGAACCTGGGCATAATGACGGAGAGCTTCATATCTCCGTTTATCAGGACTGACGGGGAATTTGTCAAGGTCGGCGGCAAAAGCATTATGGGCCTGGGATGGGGATTTGAGGGCGTTTTCTGGGTGTGCATAGCAGCTACTGCGATAATGCTTGCGGTGAATGCCATTTTCTTTACCAAAAAGGTTGAGGAGCGGGACAGACAGGTAGTTGCCGAGGAGAAAACGGAAAAACAGGAGGAGGCCGCTCCTAAGACACTTGGCGAAAAGATCAGAAGCATGATGATTTTTGACGGGAAGTTCTTTTTCTTCATATTCGCATTGCTTCCTGTAAGGACACTGTTTGCCCATCAGTGGCTTACAATTCCGGATTACATTATGCGTTGTTTCCCCGAAGGAGTAGGAGCGAAATACGAGTGGTTCTCCGCATTGAATCCGTTCATAATCGTGATTTTCGTTCCGCTTATTGCCGCATTCACCAGAAAGGTCAATGTTATAACTATGATGATTATTGGCACGGCAATATCCGCATTGACTACGTTCATACTTGTTCCCGGCCCGCACGTCGGAACGCTGATAATTTACATAATACTGTTCTCACTGGGCGAGGCCGTATGGTCATCCCGTTTTTTGGAATATGTCGCAAGCATTGCTCCCGCAGGACGCGTCGGTGCGTATATGGGACTGGCAAATCTTCCGTGGTTTCTGGCCAAATTCACGACCGGCCTGTATTCCGGCAGCATGATTGCCCATTTCATGCCCAAGGATGCGGAAATGTCAGTCCGTGCCACTGGCAGCTGCGAGATGTGGCTCATATATGCAATAATAGCCTGCGTGTCACCGGTACTGCTTATCGTATTCCGCAAATGGCTTATGAAACGCTGAAATCTCTTCAGCGTTTCAAGTTAGCAATGAGTAATTAGCAATTGTGGAAAAATGCATAATTCCCAACAGATAGGAAAACACTGCAAAAGTCTCACATCGTCATTCCCGCAGGTTTTTGGCGGGAATCTCTATGGTATTCACCGACGAGATACCTGACTACTAATTTTAGGCATGACGGAGTGTTTTTCAAAAACAGCACTTTATCAATGTTTCCATAATTAAAAAAACGCCAGATTTTTTCTGGCGTTTTGCTTTTTAAACTTGCCATATCAGACTATTTCTTATATAATTATATATATGCGATTGATGCGGGAGCTATGTTTTATTTTTTCGGTATGTGCCATATTGTTGTCTGGCACTATTACCGCCTATGCCGCCGAGAGCCTTGGGGTAGCGTCATTCACGCCCACATTCCTGCAGCTTTCAGACGGGCGTTCGGACGGGTACTCCCTTTCAGGGGCTGCCATTATCAGCGGAGCACCCAGGTTGCAGGGTGGCAGCTATTCCCTTAATCCCGGGGTGCTGGATTCCATAGGAGCCATGCCGGAAACGCTTGCTGACGCTCATGTGTGGCCCAATCCCTGCAATGCCAAGAAGGGATGCACGGGTCTGACATTCGCAAAGCTCACCTACGATGCGGAGATAAAGATATACACTGTATCAGGGGAGCTTGTATGGCAGGCAGAGAAGCGGGACGAGTTTATGACAAAGGTCTGGGATCTGACCAACACCTACGGACACAAGGTTGCGAGTGGACTGTATGTGTATTACATAAAGTCAGGAAATTCCAGTATGAAAGGTAAATTTATTTTAATTCGCTAGTTGTATTTTATAGTACTGTGTATCTTTTTGGTTATTTGGTTGTTCGGAGAAAAATATGTTAGGATTTTTCAATTTGCTTACAAGATTTTTTCTTACGGCTATTTTGATTTTCGCATTGCAGCCTGTAGCTTCGGCGGAATGGGTCCCACCGTGGGGCGAGGACATAGACCAGTATACGGTGACACTTTCCTCTGGAGACATACACGAGGGAGCTGTATCCAATTCCGTTGTATTCTATGGACGCCTGGAAAATGATGGAATCCTTTATTCCGGTGTTGCCGATATTGCAATGCGTATTTACGCTTCTCCTGCCTCACTTCATTCTGCCTGTTATTGTTCTGACGAAGATTGCTACAATTCCTCAATTCCAGCGAATGTTGAGGGCTGTCTTTGGCAGAGCAGCACATTTACTGTCACTGCCAAGGAAGGACTTTTCAGTATTGATATATCATCAATTCCATTGTCCGTACTTGCAGTTCCTGGAAAAAACAACAAGAAATATTACGAGATAATCTCCTTTGTCGGCGGATCTGCTTCCACGGTCAATTCCGGCAGTCTTGATAATGGATATGCGATTCTTGATAGCGTAATGTATGCCTATGCCGCAAAGGCGTTGGAAGAAAATGCAAAAGTGGTTCTGTCAACACTTACTGTTGTCCAGGGCGGAAACATATACCTGAACAGAAGCAGTGATGGAACAAATGACAACGGTTCCATAATATTCCGTATAACAAAGTCCACATCGGATTCAAACGGTAGTTATGATCCTGCTGGTGGTGTCATTGTCACAAAGCAGAGTAATGCCGAAGCTGATGGGCAGCCATTTGAGATAGTAAGCACAGGTTATGTCTTTACAAATTCCGAGCAGGACACGTCTTTTTATACAGGAGATGTGGATCATGATAGGACTGACAATACCCTGTCAATGTACATAGACCAGCAGGGCAGGCTGGGCATAGGCACGAAATCACCGTCAAGGACACTTGAGGTTTCAAGCAAAAACAGGGGCAATGCACTGCCTGCTGACATATCGGCACAAAGCATAGTTTCCTCCAATCAGGACGGACAGGTCGTTTTTGGAAGCTCCAGTCCGGATTCCTATTTACAGGTAAGCACGATAACGAATCTTTCTGCCGGTATTGACGCAAATTCAGGTGGAATATACCTGAAAGATGGACGTATAGATATAAGGTCTCCAAACAGTGCGGCTGGTCATCAGTTTGTTCTTGCCAGCGATGGTACAAACAGAATCCTTAGGATAAACGACGTTGGAGAGGTATTGCAAGATGCTGACGTGTCTGTAAATGGCAGGATATATGCCGAGAACGGTTTTATAGCAGGAAATATTGTAATAAATCCTGACAGCATGGAATTTAGCACGGTTGAAAAGGACTATCTTTTAATGCAGCCTCTGCCTGATGATAAGAATGTTGTTATTGGAAATCCATTGTCAACAAGCAAGGTTACTGAAGCCAAACTACAGGTTTATGGCAGCGGTGCTGTCAGAGGCATTAAGACAGATTCCCTTGATGTAAAATCTGAGATATCAACTGCTACATTTGCGGATTCCGTAATCTTTTCCAGTTCTGAAACCTTCAATATAGCTAACGAAGCTGGCAAGGCAATACTTTCAACAACGACTGTAAATGGCAATCTTTATGTAAATGGTGAATCTGCGATTACTGATATTGCCTATCTTACCGTGAAGGACAATGTATTCAACCGTGAGACGTCATTCAGGGACAATGTATTGCTACAGGGGGACGCGTTCTTTGAGCATGGCCTTATCGTGTCGGGTGCTTCCTTTTTGGAACAGCGTGAGGAAACAGAACCTGCATCATTGCAGATTGGTTCAACATCAACGGCAAAAAGCTATCAGGATTCATTCCTTGCGATCAATTCGGCGGATTCCGTAGGATCATTGGGAATATATGGCAATGATGGGGAGAATTATACAAATTCCCTGAATATTGTGTCGGATTCCTCAAACAATTCAATCAGGATAGAATCTGTAAACGGAGCATCACTTATAAATTATGACGATATGCAGGAAATCCATAATGGAAATTTCATCACTGATTTTGTCAAGGTTTATACTGATGTTGAAAACGAGAGTGATGACGATCATCATTCCCTGGTTGTGTTCGGAAATATTGATGATTCAATAAATGTTGAACAAAATGATGCCGTAGCAATAGTCAATGGTGATCTTAGCGTAGACAGTATTAAATTTATCAATGATCCAAGTGGCAAGGAAATGTCATCCTCATATATAGGTGATTTTTCCAAATTGGCAGAAATTTCCACTACCGGTGTGGTGTCAATAAGGACCACTTCTGGCAAAATAATTCTTCAGAATTCCAAGGATGTCGTATCTATATCCACGTTTGGCAATGTAAGCATAGGAAATGTCCCTTCCCCATCGCATACTGTCACGCTGGCACACAACATAGGATATCTGATGGTTGGAACTGTTGATAATGTCGATAGTGGCATGAGGGTTAAGGCCAATATTGTGGATGCTCTTGGCAACATTTATGTAAGCAGTTCCGTATATACCGGATCTACTATAAGGATTGACAATGAAGGACGATTCCTTAACACTGTCTGGAAATCCACCACTCCAGTAGCGGTGGCTTATGGTGGTTTTGGACAGTCATCTTATGAAGATCATGTTGTATTAAAGGGCAATGGGGAATCTTCAGTTGTTAATAATCAAAAACTCCATTTGAACAGCAGTGATGAAATTGAAAATGTCCTTCCAATTGCAAATGGCGGTACTGGTGCGAATGCCTTTTCCGCGGCAGATCCTGTAAGGTTTGATTCCATCAATAACAAGTTCATAACTGGCCCGGTCAATATTGCTTCTGAAATATCTGGAATTCTGACCTTGGAGAACGGTGGAACTGGCAGAAACCTATCCGGAGTGAACGGTGTTTTAAGGAATTATAATAATATTGTAATAAGCACAGCGGTACAGCTTGGTTCCACAACGGATATAGGAAATTCCATTCTTGGTGTGTCAAACGGTGGTTTTGGCTGGAATCTTGCGAATTTCGGACAGCCAGGATTTATCTATGCGGTAAATGGATCGTCTGTTGGGCTTAAGGCCGTTGCCTACAACAAACCTGTTATCGGAGATGTGAATGGCATTCCTTTTGCGATGTCTGACGACTCATGGGTATTGGAAAATATATCCGACGACAGAAATACGGCAGGCGTAATTGATCTGACCATAGGCCAGAGCGTAGCCACGACATCAACTCCAACTTTCTCTGGTCTTACACTTTCCGGTATTAGTGGCTATCTGGAATTGGCTGCTGACGGTAGTGTTCATAGCAAGGTAATGGATCTGAACAATATACTTTCTGCCCCACTGGGAATAGAAAATGGTGGTACAGGTACGGATTTTGCATCAGCAGGAGAAGGTCCGGTTCGTCTTGTAGAGGGAACAGGGCCTAAACTTGCCACCGGCACAATCAATCTTGCTTTGGATGCCGCTGACACGCTTGGCATATCAAATGGCGGTATTGGGGAAAGTACATATAATACAGGCGAATTTGTGGTTGCCACAGGCACAGGCTCTTTCAGAAGAATGGGACTTGCGGACGGACAGCTTTTCATTGGCAGCACTGGCAATATGCCTGCCGCCGCTGCTATTACATACAATGCAAATCAGATAAGTGCAATTCCCGGTACGGGAACAATAACTTTGGGATTGCCACAGGATATTCATGACGCAGCCTCTCCCACATTTGCAGGAATTATAATTACAGGTCTTAATGGATTTGTAAAAGCCGATGGATCTGGAATCCTCGGTGTGCAGAATGTTATTTCACTTGCTGCTGACACGGACAACATACTTCCCTTGGCAAAGGGCGGCACAGGAAATGATATAAGTGCCGTAGGTACGGGGCTGATGCGTAATTATGGATCTTATTTAAGCACAACAACTGTGAACCTGTCAGATGTTTCTGATGTCGGAGATTCCGTATTGAAAATTGCAAACGGCGGCCTTGGCAATGTTATTGAAACAGGTGGCAGCACAGGTCTGATTCATGTATGGGGTTCGTCGGCAACTGTTGCAAGATTGAACCTTGATGCCGGTTCTACGGATTATGAGACTGGTACAATTCTTGAAATAGATCATGGCGGCACAGGAGTAAATTCAATACCAGATGGTGCAGGTGTTGTCAAGACAGATGGCAGCCAGCTTACAAAATCATTGTTGCAGCTTGATGATGACAGTGAGATTATCGGTGTACTGCCAATCAGCAATGGTGGCACAGGACTAAGCTCCTATACCACAAATGCCGTACTTTATACCGATCCATCTGAAAGCAATGTAATAAGGGAAATGGCTTTGGAACAGGGACAGCTCATAATCGGCGGTAATGATTCCGTTATGTCGGGAGATTTTGTCAGTGGCAATGATTCCATTGTTGTTGATACGGAAACCACAGGCCGCATAAGGATAGGTTTTGTTCAGAATATGAATGAGACAGCCTCTCCTGTTTTTGCAGGAATTACACTTACAGGGGAAGGCCAAAGGAACGGTGTGATTCACACGAATGCCGAAGGTCATATAACCACACATACACTGAATATTAACGATTATATGACAGTTGGCACATTGGATCTGAAGAGAGGTGGCATTGGGGTCAGCTCATTCACCAATGCAGGTCCAATTATCAATTTGGCAGGGAGTATTGATACAGGCAAAATAGATCTTGAATCTACTGATGTTGCCAATGTCCTGCCTGTAGCAAATGGCGGTACTGGACTTTCATCTGCCGTTGCCGCAAACAAGGTGATAGTATCAATGGGCAGCAATCTTGATGGAATTGCACTTGGCAAGGGACAGTTGCTGATAGGAAATACCACTGGTATTCCCTCTGCTGCTACATTGACTGGTACTGCGAACAAGATAGTAATAGCACCTGACGACGGGGAAATAACCGTATCCCTGCCGCAGGATCTGGACGATGAGGCAACTCCGGAGTTTGCCGGTCTTGAAATAACTGGCAGAAACGGATATATGAAGGCAGAAAGTGGAACTGTCGTATTCTCAACATATATAGTTCCTGGCGATATAGATGGCACTCTCCGTGTTCAAAATGGTGGTACGGGTGTTTCATCATTGGAAAACAATGGTATAGCATTCCTTGATTCTGGAACAACGGATGGCAATGTTCTGAATTTGGCAAATACCAGCCAGGTTTCAGGACAGCTAGCAGTTGCCAATGGCGGTCTGGGACAGGATTTCTCCGCAACTGATCCTGGTGTGCTTGTATTTGATGCTGGCAGCTTTAGCGTACAGCCAGCATCTATTACCGCACATACCGTAGGAAATTTGCCAATTGCAAATGGTGGCACTGGAATAACGTCAGCAAATTTTGAATCCAGCAAGGTTGTCGCATATTCTGCCGAGGACACACCGGCACTGATGTCCCTTGCGTCAGGACAGTTTGTTGGCAGCAATGAGACAGGCAATATATCCGCTATGTCATTAGCTTCTGACGTATCTTCAAATGGTATTCCATTCATAACGGTAAGTACGGATTCGGAAAAACTGACAGTGATACCACAGCAGGCATTGACGAATAATTCGTCTCCAGCATTCTCTACACTAAAACTTACTGATTCTGAATATAAGAAGACTGGATCTGCCGATATATATTCCACTGATGGAACGAACATTGAGGTTTATGCCGCGAAATATTCGGATATGCAGGGTGTTCTTCCAGTTTCAAAAGGCGGTCTGGGTGCATTTTCCCCTAGCAATGGCAATATTCTTTATGCGGCAGAGAGTGATACAGTAGGCACATTGGATATGAGCGGTACAGACAGCTCCGACATAGTGCTTGTAATGGGGCAGGGTGCAGGACAGCCTCCTGTTGCCGTGTCATTGACAGGCGATGCGGACAAGGGTCTTCTAATTGACACGACAACCATTTCTGGGACTGTGACAATAAGGATGGAAAATGACCTCACCACGACCTCTACTCCTACTTTTGCAGGAATGGTTATTACCGGCTTGAAAAATTCCAATGTCCTTAAGGCTGATGCGGAAGGCAAAATAGTTTCTGCTAATACTGATGCCCCGCTTGCCGTAAGCCTTGGTGGAACAGGTGTAAGCTCACATACTGTAAAATCACTTGTATATGCGGACACAGAAGGAAAATGGAGCAGACATGCTCCTTTTGTGGAAGGAAAAACCTTCATAGGAAATGGTAGCAGCCAGCCTGTTGCCGTAGGTTTTGCAGGCGTAAATGGCGTTGTTGTCAGCACGTCAGGAGAAAATGTTTCCGTGTCATTCGCACAGGATCTTGGTACAACCTCAACATCCGCACAGTTTGGTACAGTGACGCTGTATAGTAATTTGAATCTCTCCTCATTGAATGTGACTGGTACATTGACTTTGACTGATTCAGAATCTCCTATGAATGGAACAGATCTGTCTGCTGATTCATTATCCACAACTCCCCCTTTTGAAGTACCTTTGGCTACTGATTGTGAAAAAGGAGATGTCGGAGAAACTGGGCAAATAAGATTCTGTCAGACTAGAAAATATTATTACTGCACTAGTGATGACCACGGCAGAGAGAAATTAGTTTATAATGGCGGACAATATTATTGTTGCGAAAATACTTATTACGATGGTGGCAGTTGTGGTGGATTTATTGGGATAGGGACTCATTCTTGTTGTAAAACATCTAATAAGAGTTCAACGTCTACGTCTTTTAACAGTTTGGTTTTTTATGACGGAAGCTGGAGATGTGCCAGCAACGGAGCTAAAATAAGCAGCTTTGCGTCTGTCGCATGCAGCAATAACAATGATGCTTATGGACATTAATTATATTATGCAAAAAAGAAATTTTGCTAAGAAAATTTTAAAATATTTTTTTGTCTTGGCGGTGTTTATATGTGGCAATTACTCAGCCGCATATTCTGCCGAGAGCCTGGGTGTAGCGTCATTCACGCCCACATTCCTGCAACTTTCAGACGGGCGTTCGGACGGGTACTCCCTTTCAGGGGCTGCCATAATCAGCGGAGCGCCCAGGTTGCAGGGCGGCAGCTATTCCCTTAATCCCGGGGTGCTGGATTCCATAGGAGCCATGCCGGAAACGCTTGCTGACGCTCATGTGTGGCCCAATCCCTGCAATGCCAAGAAGGGATGCACGGGTCTGACATTCGCAAAGCTCACCTACGATGCGGAGATAAAGATATACACTGTATCAGGGGAGCTTGTATGGCAGGCAGAGAAGCGGGACGAGTTTATGACAAAGGTCTGGGATCTGACCAACACCTACGGACACAAGGTTGCGAGTGGACTGTATGTGTATTACATAAAGTCAGGAAATTCCAGTATGAAAGGTAAATTTATTTTAATTAGGTAAGGTTCAGTAATGGGTTTTTAAGTACGGAGAAAACTTATGAAAATATTAAAAAGTATAATCGTGTCAGCAATAACTGTGTTCACCTCGGTGGGATTGGCACATTCTTATAGCGTGTCAGGAGACATAAGGGCTGGCGCGACGCCCAATGCCTTTGTGTATCAGGGACGTCTTGAAAGAAATGGCTCACCTGTAAGCGATACGTCAAGCTCAAAAACCACATTTTATTTCGCACTGTTCAACAAGGCGGAAGGTGGAAGTACTGGTTCCGGAGGCAGTGCCTGTCTTTGCAAGGGAACTGAATGTAGTGCGGATGAGATAGCACAGCTTGATGCCTATGCCACAAATACTTCCGTAAGCAGGTGCTTGTGGTATAGCGGCCCTGTATCAACACAGGTTGTAAGTGGTGTTTTCTCCGTATCGGTTGAAGTGCCATGGCAGGCCTTGCGTTATCCTACGGAAAAATTTATTGAGCTTAATATCAGTGGACAGCCTTTGTCCCCGAGGACAAGGATTGGATCAGTTCCTTATGCCCTTGTTGCAAAAAAACTTGAGGACAATGCCTCGGTAAAGGTGTCAAGCCTTAGCGTGGCAGAGGACGGAAATATTTATCTGAATGACGGCTGTATAATATTCAACAACAATGGTACTACCAGCTCGCTATGCTCGGCAATGACTGCGAGCGCCATAGGCAGCGTGCAGGGAGAATCCGTATTCTTCTCAGCCGGAACGGAGATATATTTCCAAAACGGAAATCCTCTTGCAAGGACAATGACCATTGCCGAGAATGGAAAGGTAGGCATAGGCCCGGGCACAAACAATCCTGCAAACATGCTTACGGTAAATGGGGACATAGGACTGTCTGGTACAATATATGGTTTTAATGAGACAACAGGAAATGATGCCCCAATAGTGATAGGCAGCTCCCTTTCTGTCACAAATGGAATAATAAATGACGGAGCTATTACCATCAACGAGGACTACATATCCCTTAAGCCTCTGAATGCTGATACAGGTACACAGCTTTATATTTCCAAAACTGGGAATGTCGGTATAAACACTGACAATCCTCAATATGCACTTCATGTAAATGGCAGTATATATGCCGCATCTGGTGAGAATGGCGGCATACAGGCCGGGAATATATTGGTAGGTGATTCCGACGCTAATCATCCTGAATATTCAGGTGCTATAATCAGAGGCAACAATAGTGATATTTTCATTCAGAAGGACGGTAGCAAGCATATTGGCATAGGAACTACTGACAGCAGTTTTAGCACAAAGCTTGCTGTTGAGGGTGGAATTGCTACAGACAGTATGACTGTCACCGGTCCTGCCAATTTTGCAGGCAGCGTGGTTATTTCAGGTCCCAGCTTTACTGTCAGCAAAGGCACCGTCTATTTGCCAGAAACGCACATTAATGGCGACCTTAAGGTGACAGGCAAGATAGGAACGGAAGAGGGAGATCTTGCATATCTGGACAATGTAAATGAGTTTTCATCAAAAAACACCTTTAAATCAATGATTACTGTTTCATCAGATGTGTATTCTTATGGTCGCATGGTTGTAGGTGCGGAAACAGAGGAAATGCCATTTGGCAATACGGACAGCTACCTGGTTGTAAACGGTAATGCGGATGACAACAGCAAGGCAGATATTTACATTTTGGGCGGTTCTGCCGCAAATGCCTCCTTGCGTTTTTACCATGCTGAAAATGAAACAGCCCGTCTGACAACAAATGGTATGGGCAATCTCAATTTCGTAGTCGCAGGTTCTACAGTATCAGAGCTTACTGCGGATTCGTACACGGTCAACAAGAACTTCAAAGTCGCTGATGATACCAGGACTGCTCTTTATATAAAGCAGTCTTCCGTAGCAATCAATTCCGCATCTGTTAATGATGAGGCAACTTTGAAAGTTGAAGGAAAAATGTATGTGGATTCCATTCGTTTCAAGGATGGCAGCATTATTTCCAAACTGGATGAAATAGGCAACCCTACAGGTTTGCGTTCAACTGGCACTATAAGGATAGTCAGTGGTGAGGAAACAGCTTTTTACAACAAGCAGGGCAATACCGATACAAAGGTCATGTCTATTGTGAACAATATGGTAGGCATAGGAGATGTCGGTGTGGGGGGACCAAAGGCTGCCCTTCATGTCGGTGGAAACATGCTTATAGGAGATGTGGATAATCCTTCTTCAGATCCTGGAACTCTTACCACGGAAGGAAGCATTTATGCCGCTGACAATATCAAGGCCAGCAGCATATATACCGGTGGTTCGGAAAGGATAAATTCCTCCGGAGAAATAGTAAGTGGTGTATGGCATGGAAATATAATAGATGTCAGCCACGGTGGCACTGGACTTTCAACTATTCCCAATGGAATAATAAAGGGACATAACAATTCCATAACCGTAGGCAAGGTTGACCTGACAACGGAAGTTGACAGTACCCTTCCAATAGCAAACGGCGGTACTGGCAATACCGGATTTGCAACCTCTGGTCCAATACGTTATGACAGTGTAAATAACAAACTTGTAAGGGGCGTAATCAATTTGTCAGATGAGGTTGAAAATCAGCTGTCTATAGCAAATGGCGGCACAGGTCAGAATTTGAATGACAAGCCAGGCATTTTGCGTAGCTATGGCACATTCATAGGCACTGACACTGTGAATCTTGCATCTGGTACTGATGTTGAAGGAATACTCGCAATAGGCAATGGCGGAACTGGGCGTTCCTCATATACGGAAAAGGGAATTCTTGTATATAATGGCAGTAGCATAGCCCAGGTCAATCTGGCCAAAGGCGAGATACTAATGGGAGACAGTGATGGCGTGCCATCTGCTGGCAGCATAACAAGTGCTGATGGAACTATTACCGTAGATACAAACACAAATAAGACTATCAGATTGTCTATACCGCAGTCCGTCAGAACAGATGCTTCTCCAACATTTGCAGGCTTGAAATTTGTAGGAGATGCGTGGTCTGATTCTGAAAGCCACATGCTTTTTCTCAATAATGATGGAACTGTAGGACATACTGCCGAACTTCCCACAAGTGTTGTCACCGGCATACTGGGAGTTGCCAAGGGTGGTACTGGAAACGGTGAGGATGTACTAAGCCATGAAGGTCCGATCCGTCTTGTAATGGATGGCCTTACCCCAAAACTTGCCACTGGAACAGTAAGCATGGCTACCGAGGTGACAGGTGTTCTTTCAATGGAGCATGGTGGCACAGGACATAACGCATATACTGCTGGGGATTTCCTTATTGCTACGGGAACAGGTACATTCAAGAGAATGCGTCTTGCAAATGGGCAGGTCTTCATTGGCGATGAGGGTGATATGCCTGTCGCGGCATTGATCGCAGGCACAGCAAACCAGGTTGCTGTTGAGACAGCCCCAGGCAGCATTACATTAAGTCTGCCACAGAATATACATACAGGTGCTACACCTACCTTCGCAGGACTTACATTGACAGATCTGACAGGATTTGTAAAGGCAAATGGCAATAACGCCCTTACGGCCCAGTCCGCAATACATCTTGACAGTTCCGATGTTGATGGTGTTCTGCCTCTGGCACATGGCGGAACAGGGAAGAATATCTTGGTATCGGAAACAGGTCTGATTCGCAATTATGGCAATTACATAAGTTCCACAACGGTAAATCTTGCCTCAAATGGGGCAGGCGGAGATGTTAGTGGAATACTTGGCATTGACAATGGCGGTACAGGACGTTCATCATTCCCTGTCGGAATTGTACGTTATTATGAGGGAACAAGTCTTTCCACTGGCGCTGTGCGTCTTGCCAGTGCGTATGATGAGGTTGAGGGAATATTGCCTATTTCCAACGGTGGTACTGGTGTAAATGCCATCAATACTGGAATAGTGCATAGCGATGGTTCTGAACTGACAGGTTCAGCTGTAAGTCTGTCAACCGAGGTAATAGGTGTGTTGCCTGTTGCGAATGGCGGTACTGCCCATTCTTCCTTCACGGCAAATGCTATTATTTATACCGCCTCCGCCTCCTCCCTTGCGGAATTGCCTCTTGCAAAGGGAAAAATACTTATGGGCGACGCCGGTGGCGTTCCTTCTGCCGGAATCGTTGAGGGCATTGTTGGCACAGGAATCATTGTAGATACGGATACTGATAAAAAGATCATTGTCAGTGCGGTGCAGGATATCAATATGACCGCATCTCCGACATTCGCTGGTCTTTCACTGATCGGACTTGGAAATGGATTCCTTGTTTCCAATTCTGATGGTGTGATAACTTCAACTCCGGCATTGTCTATGAATTATTTTACTGGCATATTGCCTGCTGAACACGGTGGTACTGGACGCGATGAGGCATTTTTCTCGAGCAATTCCGGCCCGTTGTATTCTTATGGTACTGGAGATATTTCAACAGGTTCCATACATCTTGATACCGAGGTTTCAGGTGTTCTGCCTGTTGAACATGGTGGTACTGGAACTGGAACTCTTGCCACACACGGAATAATCTATTCAGGTGCTTCAAATCTTGAAAGCGTTGTGCTTGGTAGCGGACAATTGCTGATAGGTGTAGCTGATGGCAATCCTGTCGCGGCAGGCCTTACAGGAGACAAGGGCATAGTTATAACACCTGCTGATGGTGCGATAACAATCAGCGTGGATCAGCCTATAGGTCTTGCCCAGGGATCAACCCCGACCTTCGCTGGCATGACGCTTACAGGTTATAATGGAGTGCTAAAGGCCACTGATGGTGCGGTTTCTGCCACAACTGTCAACCTTGCCTCTGATTATGACGTGTCATCTGTCCTGCCAGTTGCTAATGGTGGTACTGGTCAGAATCTTGATGGTAAGAATGGTGTTCTACGCAGTTATGGCACATATATAGGAACTGGCACTGTCAATCTGGCATCGGCTTCTGATGTCGGTACATCTGTCCTTCCCGTTGCGAATGGCGGTACTGGCGTATCCAGCTATGATACATCGGCAGGAAATGTAATCAAATATAACAATGAGGGCAAGCAATTCTATACTTCCACATTGAATCTTGCTTCCGATAGCGATGTAAGCGGCATATTGCCAGTAAGCCGTGGTGGAACAGGATTGTCCTCTGTTTCTGCCAACAGCGTGCTTATGACTGGCTCATCTGCCAATGTACTGTCCCCTGTTCAGCTGTCTGCAGGACAGATCCTTATGTCTAACAACACAGGAACTGTCATAGCAGGCAGGATTGAGGGATCAAATGGAATAAGCGTATCAACTGATTCTACCAAACTTTCCATATCCTTTGACCAGAACCTTACAACATCGGGTACTCCAACATTCAGCGGACTTAAGCTGACTGGCATAGGTGGTGCTGGTCTGATACATGCGGATGCTGAAGGCTCACTTTACACTGCCGTACTTTCCACTGCAGACATAACCGGCACTGTTCAGGTTTCCTCTGGTGGTACTGGAAGCACATCCTTTACTCCAAACGGAATACTTTATTATTCCAGTGCGGACGGTGGCTCTGTCAGATCATTCCTTCTTGAAGACGGATATATTCTGACAAGAGATGCTTATGGTTCTCCTGCTGGTCTGTTCATTACCGCTGACATGGAGCCGAATGTCCTTTCCGTCGTTTATCCTGATGAAGAAGGTGGTGAGGCAGGCAAGATCATATTGAAACTCAGTAATGCCCTCGCACAGACATCAACTCCTACATTCGCAGGCCTTAAACTTAGCGATCTGGCTGGTACAAGCGGTGTAATCAAGGTTGACGAATCTGGCAATCTTACTACAGGAGCATTGGGTGTGGCTAATGGCGGTACTGGCCTTACATCTATATCGGAAAACTCTGTAATTGTATCAAATTCTGGTGGAAATCTTGAAGCATTGTCATTGGCTTCAGGAAAAATACTTATCGGCGGTACATCTGGTACTCCTGTTGCAAAGGCTTTCACATCCGGCAGCCAGAACGGTATAACCGTCACCACTTCTGAATCGAACATTACAATAGCGGCAGACCAGGATCTCAGTGAGGGTGCTTCACCTACATTCAATACACTTGGTGTCACTACATTGAATGCAGGAAATGCTACCGTTAGTGGTGTAATAAATTCTGGAACATTGAACGTGACAGGTGAGGCAACAATGTCAAGGGCAAATGTCAATAAGCTTATATTGAAGTCCCAGACAAGAACAGCTATATGTGCAACATCTCCTTCAGCTGGGGCAATGGCTTATTGTACTACTGGCTGTACAGATGAACAAAGAATACTGATATATAATGGTAGTGCATGGTATACTTCTGGCGGAACAAAGATCTGCCCATAAAATAATACTTATCATACAGAAAAAGAAGCAGCCCCTGAAATGGGGCTGTTTCAATTTAATAACATCATTTCCGTTAATTACTCATTGCTAACTGCTAAGGAAACGCAGAAAAAGTCAATATTTCTCGTCTTTATTCGTTATTGCAAGTGATAGACAAAAGATTGCTTCGTCGCTATTTCTCCTCGCAATGACGATATAAGGAAATTTCCTGAGCTACTCATTGCCCATTGCTAATTGTAAACGCAGAAATTTTTTTCTGCGTTTACTTTATTTGCCTCAAAGTGCGTTCTGTAGCGCCTTGCAGGCTTTTCAATGTCTTTTCTGAATTTTCGCAGGCATTTGCAAGCAAATCCTTGCATTTGCATAAGTTTGCAAGCAGATCCGCGATTTCCTGCGAATTGTGAACAATGAATCCGCCCTTGTTCCTGGCAAGCTCATTGCCTGCGAGCCTTGCCGTGCGGTAATTTGGCCCAAACAATACGGGCTTGCCAAACAATGCCGGTTCAAGCAGGTTGTGTCCGCCCGTATTATCCAGAGTGCCGCCTACAAAGCATACCGCAGCATGGCGGTATATTGACTGCAATACGCCAGTCTTGTTTACAAGCAGGGCAGGAACATTCATTTTCGCAATTTCGTCAGACTGCATATCCGGCCATACCGCATATCTTATTCCGGCATTTTCAAGATTCTGTTTTGCCAGATGTATCTGTTCCAGATGTCTTGGGGCAATTACTATTTTCAAATCCGGTATCTTTTTCGCGGCTTCCAGATAACCTTGCAATATTGTCGGCTCTTCCTCGGGGTGTGTGCATCCAGCCGCGAAAACAGGGGAATTGTCAGGATTGAAACATGTCATCAATTTGTTTACATCCGTATTGTCAGCCGAAATGGGATTCTGGTCATATTTAAGGTTTCCCGTCACAATAACCTTGTCTTGCAATCCTTTGAGCTGTCTGAATCGTGATGCGTCATCCTCGCTCTGGCACAATGTCTTTTTTACGCCCTCAAAAATGAAAGAGGTCAGAAGGGAAAGTCTCTTGTAAAGATTGAATGTTCCCTGTGAGATCCTCGCACTGGCCATGTATATTGGTATATTGTTCTGTCTGGCAACTACAAATGCGGCAGGCCATATTTCCGTTTCCGCATTTATCAGCATGGATGGCCTTGTCTTTTCAATAAATCTTCTGGTAAAAAAATAGAAATCAATGGGCATTAGCCAGGCATTCCTTGTTAGTTTTAATGCCTCTCTTTTTCCCGTAGCGGTGGAAGTGGTTATGAAGAAATCCCTGCCCAGACTTTCTGCCAGTCTAGGTGCGAGGACGGATATTGCCTTTACTTCTCCCATGGAAGCGGCATGAAACCATATAGAACCGGCAGGAATATCCGGCAGGGATATGGATAGCCTTTCCCTTAGCTCCCCGCCCAAAATGGCCAATCTGCCCCGTCTTGGCGTAAAGATCAGGTATATTATGTATGCCAGCGTCAGGAATGGCATTAATGACGTGTATGCTACAAAAATAAATCTTCCCATTTTGCTTACCTGTTCTGCCTGTTCTTGCGGACAATCCATTCAAAGGCGAAAATGCTTGAATATTTCGGCATTATGCTGTTGCCGTCCAGGGACATTCCAATCTTGCCTGCCTCAAGACGGCGGAACAATGCCCTTGTCATATCGTCCCGGTACAATGTCATTTCCTGGTCATTCAGATCGTTTCTTTCCTCTTCCTGTTCAATGTTGAACAATGGCATGGAGGAATTGTCCTTTTTTCCTGCGTTGATGCTTAATCTTGTCTGTTCCGGGCAGGAATATATGTAAAACGGCTCGGAAAGTTCAAACCCTTCTGGTATTGCCTCCTGGCTGGCGATGTCGGATATCACCTTTGCGGCAGAGGCTGCGAATACGGACACCGCCGTAATGTTTACTGTTTTCCGTGATTCGTCGGTCTCTTCGCAGGTTTTTTCGTAAATCGCATTTCCCAATGTCAGCATGGCTATTGTGAGCGGTTTCTTTTCCCGATAGCTTAATACGGCGGTGTCCGGATCATCCGTTGGGAAATATCCAAAAACCACAGCTGGCTCTATCGCCGAGGCCAGCTGTGATACATATTCCTTGAAATCCCTGTCATTATCCAGACCTACGGATCCCAGATCCGCACCGGCCTTTCTTGACTTTCGCAAAATCTCGTAGGAGTAGATAGGGATTTTGAACTTCTTTATCTTGCGCATTACAGGTCTTTGTAGCCTATTTCCTCAAATTCGCCCTTTTCCCTGTTCTTGCGTACATTGTTCCACGGAAAGCATCTTCCATTCATCGCTATGTATACGCCGTGCGGCAGTATCTGCACGAATGACAGGGCTGAACCCAGATTGAACAGTCCGTCGGAAGAGCCGAATTTGTACGGTATCATCGCACCTGTAAGTACCACGGTCTTGTCCTGTATCCTTGTACCCAGGAATCTTGCGGTTTCCGGCATTGTGTCCGTTCCGTGGGTGATCAGAATGTTGTTCTGCTTCGCGTTCAGGCAGGCTTCTAGTATTTTCTCCCTGTCCTCGTCCTTCATAAAGAGGCTGTCTATCATCATCAAGGTCTCAACCTCTATGTTCAGACGGGAGCGGCCAAGGCTTAGCATTTCGTGTATATGCGTCTCCCTAAAGAAAAGCTCGCCTTTGAGTTCATTGTATTCCTTGTCAAATGTTCCGCCTGTCACTAAAAGTTTTATTCCTGTCATAAAATCTCCTTATGGTACGAATGCACTTCCCTCGGCCTGTCCTGTTCCGGCCTGATTGGCCTCTGGATTCGCGTTTGGCTTTTCGCTGGCCTTCTTGTAGGACTTGAAATTGTTTATTATCAGCATGAAATCAGGGAAAAACCTCGGTATCCATTTCTTGCACGTGTTGAATGACATTATATAGCATCGCTTGTTGCGGTTGACTGTAAGTTTCATAAGAGAACCGCCAGGAAGGATGCCTGTTGTCTCGCCCCTGTCTTCCTTCGCCCTGTAAAATCTCGCCTTTGCACCGTCTACCATGGTATACCGTACAAACTCATAATCCTCCTCTTCAAGTTCCAGACAGGGGGCAATGTCCGTCTGAATGGCGAAATCCGCCCAGACTGATTTGCTTGAACAGGTTGAATCAGGCTTTTTCTGATAATTGAAATATGCCCGCACAAGATGGCTTGTTATGTTGTCCGTAGTCCAGCGATACGGTATGACAACGGTTTCCGTGGCATACTCTATTACATTCGCCTTTGAGGGATCGGGCACGTATTGCGCGGTTTTCTGTGCGTCTTTTGCCCAGGCATCCGCCACGAGGGCGGATGCCATGAGCAGCATGGCCGGTAATACAGTCCTAAATATTCCTTTCAATATTCCATTCATTGTCTTACCGTCCTTTCCTTGTATTTTAGCGTTTGTCCATAAAGAACGCGTTGTAGCCCTTGTAGGCCATGTATATATCCAGCTTTCCGGCCAGTTCATGCGGAGCGTGCATTGAGAACAGTCCTACGCCGCAGTCCACTACCTTCATTCCGTAGCGGGCCATCAGATAGGCTATTGTGCCGCCGCCGCCCTGGTCAACCTTGCCAAGCTCGCCAGTCTGCCATATAACCTCGTTCTTTGCGAAAATGCGGCGAATATGTGCCATAAATTCCGCGGAAGCGTCAGAAGAGCCGGATTTGCCACGGGCGCCGGTGAACTTTGTCACACATACGCCGTGATTGATGTGGGATGCGTTCTTGCCCTCAAATGCTCCGGGGAAAAGAGGATCCATAAGGGCATTCACGTCGGCGGAAAGCATCCAGGAATTGCTCATCGCACGTTTGAGGGCCAGCTCGCTGTATTCCTTTGTGGTAAGTGCGAGCAGCTCCGCACAGGCATTCTCAAAGAAATTGGAGGCCATGCCGGTTGAGCCGACGGAGCCAATCTCTTCCTTGTCGCAGAGAAGGACTACGCTTGTGTATTCGGGAGTGCCTTTTACGTCAATGAGGGCCTTCAATCCGGTATAGCTGCAAACCCTGTCGTCGTGGCCATAGCCAAGTATCATGCTGCGGTCAAATCCACATTCGCGAGGTTTCGCGGCAGGCACGATTTCCAGCTCGGCGGAAAGGAAATCCTCTTCCTCTATCCCATATTTCTTGTTGAGAATCTGCAAAAGGTTTTCCTTGATCTTGTTTTTCGCATCCTTGTCCTTTACGGGTATTGAGGCCACTGTAAGGTCAAGGCTCTCGCCGGGTACTGCCGTGCCAATTGTGTTCTTGTACTGGTCTGCGGCAAGATGTGGCAGAATGTCGGTTATGCAGAAAACCGGGTCTGACGGATCCTCGCCGATCGCGACTGAAATCTTTTTGCCGTCTGGCTTTACAAACACTCCGTGTATTGCCAGGGGAATTGTAAGCCACTGGTATTTCTTGATACCGCCGTAATAATGGGTATCCATCAATGCCACGTCGGTGCTTTCATAAAGCGGGTTCTGTTTTACGTCAAGACGGGGTGCGTCGGTATGGCCGCCGACAATGTGCATTCCCTTTTCAAGAGGCTGTTTTCCAACAACTATTGCCATAAGGGTCTTTCCCTCGCATGAATAGTAAACCCTGTCGCCAGCCTTCAGTTTCTTGCCGGATATCTTGTTCTCTTCCATATCCGTAAATCCGGCGGCTTCAAGAAGTTCTATTGCCTCGTCGTGTGCCTCGCGCTCGGTTTTGGATTTTCCGAGGTAATCCATATAAGCCTTGTTAAGCTCTTCGCATTTTTTGAGATCTTTGTCCGAAATGGTCTCATATCCGTTTTTGGATTCGTATCCGAGATTTTTTTTCTTTTCCTCTTTTTTGCTGCTCATGTTCCTCTCCTTAAAATGCGGGGATCACCCCCGTCGTATTTGTACTGGCCTGTATGACTTTCTGACAATATTACGAATTTAGTCTCGCATTTATTGCGGCCATAAATATATATTACATTTTTTTCTATAATATTTAATATGGCTATTTTTAAAAATTACCCTAACAAAGTTCTTTTCTTCGTTTTTCTTATTAGTCTTTTCAACTATATTGACCGTCAGGCCCTTTTCGCCGTGTTCCCATTGATCAAGGAAGACCTTGTTCTTTCCGACGTGCAGCTTGGACTTCTCGGTTCGGCGTTCATGCTGGTCTATATGTGCATTGCCCCCATCATCGGCGGATTGGGCGACAGGCTCAAACGCCCGACAATAATCGGCGTGAGCGCTATAGTATGGAGCATCGCGACATTGTTCAGCGGCCTTTCCGGCAATTATGGGCAGCTGCTGGCGGCAAGATCCGTCATAGGCGTAGGCGAGGCCGGATATGGCACAGTCTCACCGTCATATCTTGCGGAGTGGTTTCCAAAAGACGTGCGTGCGAGGGTTCTGGCAATTTTCGCATTGGCGATTCCTGTAGGCAGCGCGATAGGATATATTCTTGGCGGCTGGCTCGGCGGTCATTTTGGCTGGAGGGAGGCATTCTTCATTGTTTCCGTACCCGGCATACTTCTTGGAATCTACTTCCTTTTCTTTAGGGAGACCGAGGAAAGGATTTCAAAAAAGGAAAAGGCTGGTGTCAGGGATTATGTAAACCTGATGAAGAACAAGACATTCCTGCTTATATGCCTTGCGGAAAGCGTTGCGACGTTTACCGTCGGAGGACTTGCCGCATGGATGCCATCATTCTTTGTAAGGACCTATGACATAACCGTGGCACAGGCCGGATTATGGTTTGGCGGCCTTACCGTGCTTGGCGGCATGACAGGCACATTGGCAGGCGGCTGGCTCGGTGACAAATTAAAAAAACGCACCTGTCGTGCGTATTTCATAACCGGATTCCTAAGCCTGTCCCTTGCCGCACCGTTCGGCGTAGCCGCTGTATTTATGAAAACCCTCTCCGGAGCATTGGTTCTGATTTTCTTCGCAGAGTTTTTCGTATTCGCATATTCAGGACCTTATCATGCGGCATTGATTGAGGCCGTTCCCGTAGAGGTCCGTTCCATGGCCTTTGCCGTCGAGATATTCATAATCCATGCCCTGGGCGACATAATGTCCCCTGTCATGATGGGCAAGATTTCGGATTCAACCGGCAATCTCGGATTGGCGATAATAGTCTGCATGTTGTACCTGTTTGTCGGAGGAGCTATATCCCTGTATGGCGGAAAGGTCTGGGAAAGACAGATGAAAACCGTCGGGGTACACAGCTGATATGGAATACACGGATTACTTTTCAATGCCGGAGCCGTCCATAATCTGTGAGACGGAGGATTTCCTGATCGTAGACAAGCCATCCGGCCTGCTAACAATATCAGGCCGGGGTGAAAGCCAGTCCGACGACAATCTTGCGGATATACTGCGTAGGAAATACGGGGAAATATTTGTCCTGCATCGTCTTGACCGCGACGTAAGCGGACTTGTAATGTTTGCCCGCAATGCCGAGGCACACCGTTATTATTCCGGCCTGTTTGAGACAAGGGACATTGACAAGACATACACCGCACTTGTGTGCGGCACAATGAGGGGGCGGGGGGAGATAGACAAGCCATTGTCGCAGAAGGGCAGTGGCAGGGTTGCCGTAGCGTTTGACGGCAAACATTCGCTGACAAAATGGCGTACGATGCGTAATTACGGCGAATACACCCTAGTGGAGGCAAAAATCATAACGGGACGACGGCATCAGATCCGTGTGCATTTCTACTCCGAAGGACACCCGATAGCAGGCGATTCCCTGTACGGGGACAAGTCCACCCGTCGCATGTTTCCTCGTATAATGCTACATTCCTGGAAGATGCGTTTCAAGGACAGGAACGGCAGGAATGTTTATGCCGAGGCAGAACCGCCGTCCGACTTTATGCATATTCTTGAAATGCTGGAATGATATGTTGTCCTGAACAACAAGATTATAAGAAATGTTGTTTAAAACAACAAAAATCACACATTTGTTGTTTGAAATAACAAAAAGATATATTTGCTTATGGATTATATAAGACAGTTATTTGACAAAAAGATAAGGAAACGCAGATAAAGTAGGTGTTTTTGAAATTTTATTGTCTTAAAATGAAA
>R20__coassemble_518_pt1 | contig 27818 bp, 20 predicted proteins | sample R20__metabat2_high_PE_044 | metagenome-assembled genome bin R20 | reverse complement strand
TAAATCATTTTCTCGTCGTCTATACCAACAATTTTGCCTATTAAGCCTAAATTTTAGAAAAAAAAAGTATTTTGTTTAGGTTCAGATAGATGTGAGACTGACAGGGCTTTTTCTTGCGGCCTGTTATTTGATAAGAAACAGACAGGCAGACAAAATGACTTTGAAACATGAACTTGAACTGAAGGAAAAGAAGCTACTGTTGTACGAGGAAATGATTAAGGCAGGGATAGCAGGGTGTTCGTCATGAGGGCTTATCTGAACGCCACAAGCGGCAACGCGGCACGTTTCATGGAGCATGTATGCATGGAATGACCGCACAGGTCGCTGAAAGACAAAAATGGACTACTGCTTGCACCAGCAGACTATATGCGCCTTAAACAGTCTCATATGTTATGAACCCTAACAGTTTTATAAGATGCTGAAACAAACTCAGCATGACGGATAAAATGTTGCTTGAAATAACAAATTTTGAAATTTTGTTGTTTAAAATCACATTTATAAAAAAAGGCCAAAAAATTCAAAAATGACAAAAAAGCTAAAAAAAAATCAAAATTTAAAAGATGTCTAAAATTAAAGGATTTCAAAAAATTTATTTTTTACACGTCATTGCGAGCGGTAGCGAAGCAATCTAATTCGGGAAATTCTGATTTTTTATCCAACAGAAGATTGCTTCTTCGCTAACGCTCATCGCAATGACGACATAAGGAGTGCCTCAATTTCTCATTGCTCACTGCTAAGGAAACACAGATTAAGTAGTATTTTTTGAAAAACACTACGTCATGCCCGAAATTAGTAGTCGGGCATCTCATCGGTGAATAATGCAGAGATTCCCGCCAACAACATGCGGGAATGACGGATGGAGAACTTTATCTGCGTTTTCCTAACTGACTATATGAAATTTTTGGCTTAAAATTTCATATAATCTAAATATGCCATTTGGCAACAACATTTTGAATTTAGACTTTTAAACCATGCAAGAACAGACAACTTCACTTAAGAAATTTCTTCAGATTCCTTATGACGAGCTTGAGGCAATGAACATTCAGGCAGCGAAAGATGCGAAAAGCCTTTCAGAAGAGGAATTGAAAGCAAAATATACCGAATACCTGTCAAGGGAAAAGGCAATAAAGGCCGTAACAATATGCTTTACCGACATAGAGGGCCGTTTTCAATCCCTTGACTATGACAAGCAGTTCTTCCTCAAATCCGGAAACAATCTGACATTTGACGGATCTTCAATAAAAGGATTTTCCGAACAGAGTGAATCAGACCTGCGTCTTACGCCGGACTGGGGCAGCATATACTGGCTGCCTGCGGACATATTCGGCCCCGGAAAGGTTATTTTCTTCGGTTCTGTACTGAACAGGGACAGGTCGCCGTACCAGTCTGATTTCCGCTCCCGCCTCAAAATACTTTGCAATGAACTGAAAAAGGAGAGTGTTGTCCCACATGTAGCCGCGGAGGTTGAAGGATTTGTTGTAAAAGGCATAAATGCGGAGCAGACCTACAACAAGGCAAAAGGATTTGAACTTATATCCGAGGGAGGATATTTCCATTCCCTGCCCCTTGAACCCTTAAAGATATTCATAGACACCGTGGCAGAGGCACAGCGGGCAATGGGATTTGAAAACGAGAAGGATCACCCGGAAGTAGCCCCGTCGCAGTTTGAACTCAATTACAAGCATTGCGAGGCACTGAGGGCATGCGACCTGGTACAGCTTTACAAACTTGTATGCCGTCAGACAGCGGCCAGCATGGGGTACACGGCCACATTCCTGCCAAAACCTGTTGCAGGAGTAAACGGCAGCGGAATGCATCTGAACCTTTCAATATTCCGCAACGGAAGGAATGTATTTTACGACGAAAATGGCAAATACCGTCTTTCACAGGAGGGCTGGGAATACGCCGGAAAACTGCTTGATTCAGCAAGGGAAATGTCCCTGATATTCAATTCCAGCGTAAATGCATACCGCCGCCTTGATCCACGCTATGAGGCTCCGAACAAGGTAACAATATCTTCTGTAAACAGGGGTGCGATGATCAGAATACCGTCTTTTGACGAAAATTCCGCAAGGCTGGAAATACGCTCCGTTGCTCCGGATGCGAATCCCTATCTTTCCGTTTTCGCAATGCTGAGCATAATGAGGCGACCTACAGACAATCACGGCAAAAAAACGCAGTATTCGGACAATCCCAGGCCGGAAAGCATAAAGCTGCTCCCCCCCACATTGCAGGATGCGATAAGGATTTTCAGGAACAGCCGCCTTATGCGGGAAATCATGGGCAATCACGCATTTGAGAAGTACATATCCTGCAAACAGGCAGTGGCAAACCGCAGCGCGAAGGAACTGGGCAACATAATAAAAACAGCGGAAGTTCAGTTCCATCACGAAATAACCACGCAGCAGCTTTGGAACAGGTTTTAGGGATATTTTAAAATTTGAGAAATATTTTAACACAAATTCTATTTTTTTATGCTATACTTTTAGTATGAAAAACAATTTGGGATATGTAAAGACAAACAGAAGACTGGGCTTCACGCTCATAGAGATATTGGTAGTTGTGCTAATCGTAGGCATATTGGCTTCTTTTTCAGTTCCAATGTTTCTACGGTCCGTAGAGGAAAGCCGATCTGCTGAAGCGACTACCAACCTGGGTGATTACATTATGGCCCAGGAAACACATTTCATGCATTATGGGACTTATGCAGACAATCCCGATATACTGGATGTAGGAATAAAGGAATTCAAGTATTTTACAATCACGGAATTTGGGAAGAAAATGACATTGACACGCACAAACAATGCCGGAGGAGATTTGGGACAATGGGCCATATCAATGACCATGCCTGAAAGGCCCGGCGAGGGAATTTTCTCATGGGAATGTACCCCAATGCCTGCCTGCAAGTATCTTCTGCCTCCAAACATGGCCGGCGGAGTCGTAAAAAGCGAAAACAAATAATCCTAAACACATTGTTGAATTTGTCAGAGGAAAATTGCTAGAATATAAAAAAGAAGTGGCTGCGAGGCCGCTTTTTTTTATAAAGGAATTTTGATGAACATACAGGAATTTGAAAACCTTTTCACGCCTGTCCTGGAAAAAACAGGATATGAGCTTGCAGACCTGAAGCTTTCAAGCCAGAACAAGAAAATGCTTATACAGGTCTTTATAGACCGCATTGATGCCACAGGAAAGGATGCGAACAGCGGTATTACTTTTTCAGACTGCGAAAAAGCCAGCAATGCCCTGGGCAGCCTGCTTGACGAAAAGATGCCGGAACTTGATGGTTATCTGCTAGAGGTATCCTCCCCAGGCATAGACAGGGTTCTAAAAAAAGAAAAAGACTTCAACCGATTTTCAGGAGCGACAGTGAAGTTAAAGCTCAAAAAACCGCTGGAAGGCACAAAAATCTTCTACGGGGAAATAATAAAATGCGAGAACGGCCTCCTTTACCTTAACGGATGCCCGGCTTTCAGCCTTTCAGACATCGCGGAAGCAAGACTGCATTATTCTGACGCAGAAATCTTTAAAAAACAATAGAGGGAAGCAAAATGGCAAAAGAAATACGAACAGATTTGATAATGGCTCTTGAACAGCTGGAGCGTGAAAAGGGCATAAGCAAGGACGAGATACTGGAAACAATAAACCAGGCTCTGATAAGCGCCTTGCGCAAGAACTACGGAAAGACCGCACAGATCATGGCCGGTCTGAACACTGATACTGGCGAGCTTGAAGGATATCTGCAAAAGAAGGTCGTGGACGAGGTTTTCACGCCGGAACTTGAAATTTCCCTTGACGAGGCTGTAAAATACAACCCAAGTGTCTCAATAGGTGAGGACGTGTTCATTCCTATAGATACCAGGGATTATCATCGCATAGCCGCACAGGCAGCAAAACAGAACATAACCAACAAGGTACGCGATATTGAAAAGCAAAAGATTTTTGACGAGTTCAAGCCACGCGAAGGCGAAATAATCAACGGAACTGTTCATCACATAGTAGGCCGTGATATATTTGTTGACCTGGGCAAGACGGAGGCTATTCTTCCTTTCTCGGAGCAGATACGCCGCGAGCATTACAATACGAATCAGCGTGTAAGGGCCGTAATTCAGAAAGTTGAAAAGGAAAACCGCGGACCGCAGATTGTCCTTTCAAGAAGATCCCCGGAATTTCTCAAAGCTCTGTTTGCAACAGAAGTGCCGGAAATAGCCGAAAACCTGATAGAGATAAAGGCAGTAGTCCGCGACGCCGGATTCCGTGCCAAGGTACTGGTAAGCAGCAATTCTCCCAAAATAGATCCCGTAGGAGCGTGCGTAGGTGTCAGAGGATCAAGAATACGCATAATAATGAATGAGCTTTCCGGTGAGAAGATTGATCTTATACCGTATATTGAAGACGAGCTTACCCTTATTGCCCATGCACTATCACCAGCAGTTGTAAATTCCGTACGCGTCATAGACAAGGAACACAAAATGGCCATGGTGACAGTTTCCGACGATCAGCTTGCGATGGCCATAGGCAGGGAAGGTCAGAACATACGTCTTGCCTCATCACTTACTGGTTGGGAAATAAAGGTTGAATCCGAAACCCAGCGTGCTGAAGCCGTCAAGAGGGAAAAGGATGTCCTCATACAGGAGCTTATGAAGGTTGATGGCGTAGGCCTGCGTCTGGCAGAAAACCTGGTCACAATGGGCGTTGAAACGATCGCACAGCTTGCCGAATTGCAGGAATCAGTTTTGCAGTCCATAGAGGGCATTGGAGAAAAGACAGCACAGAAAATACTGGCAGGAGCTAAAAAAATTCAGGAAGACCTGAACGCCCAGGCAGAAAATGAAGATACATCTAAAATGGAGGTAGAGGATAATGCCGAAGAAGGAAAATAATTCAGAAGAGAAACAGGAAGAAAAGAAGAAAAAGAAACCAGCAGCAAAAAAAACTTCCACCTCCAAACCGACGGCAAAAAAGGCAGCACACAAAAAGACTTCCACGACGAAAAAGAAAAAAGAGGAAGTCATTGAAGAGGAAAAGCCATTCGTGCCGCGTCAGCCTGATTTTACAAAAATGAAATATTCCTTTTCTGGCGGGACAAGCAATCCTGCCAAAGGTCCTGTTGTTCTCAAACCACAGGACAAGGGTACTGGAACTTCCAGCATAGAGGTCATTTCAAAGCAACAGGCAGAAAAGAAACCTGAACAGGCTCAGAAACCGGCAGTACAGACCGTGTCAGCTCAAAAGGCTGTCAGGACGGAAGCGACACAGAACACTGACAATACGGCACAGGCGGACAAAAAGACTGTTCCACAGAAACCCCAGGCAATTGCCAGCAATGACAAGGAGAAAAAGGCACAACAGCCGGCCATCACAAAGCCACAGGCTGCAAAGCCGGTTATTACAGCAAAGCCTGAAGTGAAAAAGGATTCTGCCACAGTACAAAAACCGGCACAGCCTAACAAGCCAAATCAGCCACAGACAAACAAGACGGCAGGTTCGCAGCAGACCGCAAAAACACAGCAGCCTGCCAAGCCACAGCCGAAACCACAGCCGGAAATACGCATATTCCGTCAGAGCAATGCGACTGCTCCCACAAAGCCTCAAAAATCAAAGCAGCCGTTGCCACCTTTCCTAAGGCCTACCGTAAAACCAAAGCCGGAAATACCTGCCATAATGCGTCCTGCAAAGCCGCAACAGCAGAAACAACAGCAAAAACAGCAGCCAGTGGAAACACAGCAACCACAACAGCAGCAAAGGAATCAGCAGAAAAACCATCAGCAGCAGATTAATCAGAAGCAGCAGAGGGAAGAACAGCGTGAGGAACAGAGGCAGTTCAACAAGAATCAGCAGATGAAGAACGCCTCCAACAACAAGAATCAGAATCACAATCAGCAGAAGAAGGATGCCAAAAAGGAGCAGAAAACCGCAACACCAGCTGGAACATCCTCAACACCAAAGATAAAGATGTCTACAGAGTTTGTGGTGCGTGATCTTGCCGAGAAGCTGAATGTGAAGCCTGTTGACTTCATAAAGAAGCTGATGATGAACGGTGTTTTCGCCACAATCAATCAGCGTCTTGACAAGGATACGGCAATACTCATGGCTGCTGAATACGGCTATGATTTGGAACTTGTACCGATGTTTGGCGAGAACGAGCTTGAAGAGGAGCTTAGCAAGGAAGATGAAAAGAATCTGAAGCTGCGCTATCCCATCATTACAATTATGGGACATGTCGACCACGGCAAGACCACGCTTTTGGACGCATTGCGCGAATCAAATGTAGTAGCCACCGAGGCCGGACAGATTACGCAGCATATCGGTGCGTATATGGTGACCACTTCCCGTGGCAAGATAACCGTTCTTGACACGCCAGGCCATGAGGCATTCACTGCCATGCGTGCGAATGGCGTAAAGGTGACGGACATCGTAGTACTTGTGGTTTCCGCAGTAGACGGCGTGATGCCGCAGACACTGGAAGCAATCAACCATGCCAAGGCCGCAAACGTTCCAATTATCGTAGCGGTGAACAAGATTGACCTTCCGACGGCAAATCCGCAACAGATAAAGCAGCAACTTTCCAATTACGGTCTTGTCGCCGAGGAATGGGGCGGACAGACCCCGATGATAGACATTTCCGCAAAGAAGCGTCTCAATCTGGACAAACTTCTTGAAATCATATCCATACAGGCCGAACTTATGGAATTGAAGGCCAATCCGGACAAGCCAGGACAGGCAATTGTCATAGAGGCCCGTCTTGACCCGAAGAAAGGAGTTGTTGCCACGGTAATAAACGTGACAGGAACAACAAAACTGTCAGATCCGTTTACAGTAGGCACTGCCTATGGCAAGGTACGTGCCCTGATAAGCGACAAGGGCGACAGGCTCAAGGAAATCAAGCCCGGAGAGCCAGCGGAGGTATTGGGCATAAGCGGAGAAGTGCCACAGGCTGGCGACATATTCAAGGTTGCCGCAAGCGACAAGGAAGCCCGCCATATATCAGAAAAACGCAAGCTGTCCCGTCGCGAGGAGAACCTCTCCCATCAGAAACAGGTCTCACTCATGTCCCTCAAATCACAGGTTGACAGCAATGAGCTGCGTACCCTTAACGTCGTTCTGAAAACCGACGTGTTCGGATCATTGCAGGCAATCAAGGATTCGCTTGAAAAACTAAGCACTCCGGAAGTGGCAATAAGCATACTACACTCCGGTGTTGGCAATGTGACGGAATCCGACGTGCTTCTTGCCAAGGCTTCAAACGCCATCATCATTGGCTTCCATGTCAGTACCGATTCCAAGGTTGAGGAGGCCGCGAAGGCCGCAAAGGTCGAGATACGCTCTTACGAGATAATCTATGACCTTATCGAGGACGTAAAGGCAGCAATGAGCGGTATGCTTGCCCCCGAGATCGTAGAGGTAGTTACTGGAAAGGCTGAAATCCAGCAGATATTTGACCTTAGCAGTGGCAAGGTATGCGGCTCCCTCGCAAGGGAAGGCAAAATCACCAGAGGCCAGCATGTCCACATACTGCGAGGCAAGGACATTGTCGGCAAGGCAAAGATATCCGGCCTCAAGCGTTTCAAGGAAGATGTAAAGGAAGTGGAAAAAGGCCTTGAATGTGGAATACTGCTTGAAGGATTCAAGGACTTCCAGATAGGCGACATAATTGAAGCCTACAACGAGGAAGAAAAACTGCGGAGGCTGACTAATGTCTAAAAGGCATGAAAGGCTGACACAGCTGTTCCTACAGGAAATAACCCTGTCATTGAGAAACATACCAAACCTCAATGACAGGGGGCTTCTTACAATAACGGCGGCAAAACTAAGCGGGGACGAGAAGGAGCTTACCGTTTATTATTCTGTGATAAACGCGTCTCAGGAACAGATTGATGCGAAAGCCCGTATGCTCGCCGCACAGGCAAGGCCCATAAGGACCGTTCTTTATAAGAAACTGCGTCTGAAGAGCATCCCCGAGATACATTTTGAGTTTGACGACACACCTGAAAAGGCAGCGAAGATAGAAGAACTGCTGGCAAAGGTGCGTGAAGAAAGAGAAAGCTATGAGAAAGAAGACGGAACTTCAGAAAATTGACATTGAGGAGCAGTTCAAGAAACTGGAAGACCTGATACATTCCTCAAACACGTTCTTCATGGCCTGCCATATCAACCCTGACGGAGATACCATCGGGTCAATGCTGACATTGTGGTCAGTACTTCGTCGTATGGGCAAAAAGGTGACGATGTTCTCGCAGGACCCAGTACCTGCCAATCTTAATTTTCTGCCGAACACCTGCCATATCGTTAACAAGCTGCCACGCCGCAGATTTGACGTTGGCATCATGCTGGATTTTTCCAGTCCAATGCGTGGCGGAAACATTAAGTCCGTGCTGAAAAAATGCAAGACCACGGCATGCATAGACCATCACAAGACGGCAGACAATCATGCGGACATAAACATCGTAGAGCCGACTGCATCATCAACAGCGGAAATAGTTTTCAGGCTTCTGTACGGAATGAAGGCGGCAATAAACAAGCGCGAGGCAACCTATCTTTATGTCGGAATGGTGACGGATACAGGCCGCTTTATGTACCAGGCCACCAGTACCAGGACAATGGAGACGGCGGCACAGCTTATGGCCACCGGATTCAAGTTCTACCGAATAAATGAGGCCATTTTCACTTCCAAGCCAAAGGAACATCTCAAAATACTGGGAAGGGCCCTTGAAAGCATGGAAATCAAGGCCGGCGGCAAGCTGGCGGTAATGAGTGTCACACTGGAAGACTTCAAGACATTCGGGGCAAATCCAGAGCATACCGAAGGGATAATCAATTACGGTCTTATGCCTTACAGCGTACAGGTTGTAATAATGTTCCGTGAGGAAGAGGATCGTATAAATGTCACATTCCGTTCAAAAGGACTTGTAGACGTGGCTCTTGTCGCAAAGAATTTTGGCGGTGGCGGACACAAGCAGGCATCCGGCTGCAAAATGGCAGTACCACTAAAGGAAGCCCAGGAAAAGGTGACCGAATACGTACTTGCCAAAATAGATACGGCGATAAAAAAGAAAAATGCGGCAAAAAAGGCAAAAACAGAAACAAAAGCCATAAAGACGGAATAGTTTTTTGCCTGCCCATCTGATCAGAAAATGCCGCAGTATAAAAAAATACTGCGGCTTATTAATGGTACGAAAAAATACAAAATGACCGAACAAGACATATCTGATACGCCATCCGGACTATTGCTGTTTGACAAGCCAAGAGGAATCACATCACATGACGCTGTTTACATTCTGCGGCGAAAGCTGGGCATAAGGAAAATCGGACATGGTGGCACTCTTGACCCTCTTGCGACAGGATTGCTTATACTGCTTGCCGGAAAGGCTACAAAACAGCAGGCCGCATTACAGGGCGGAGCAAAAACATACAGTGGAACAATCACCTTCGGACAGGAAACAGAGACATGGGACATGGAAGGAAAAATAACAAGGACTTCCCCCCTCCCGGATTTCAACAACACCGAATTGCTGAAAAACGCCATTGACAGGCTAAGTGGAAATATTGAACAGCAGGTCCCGCCGTATTCGGCAATAAAGTACAATGGAAAAAAACTTTATGATATAGCACGTTCAGGAAAGGAAGTTCCGGTAATAATGAGGCCAGTAAGTGTCAAATGGCTTGAATGTAGTCCAGTTTCCGCTGATACAGTATTTTTCCGTACGGAAGTATCAGGCGGAACATATATCAGGACGCTTGCCAGGGATTTGGGATTGCTTATGGATTCCTGCGCATATCTCTCCTCATTAAGACGGGAGCAGATAGGGAATTACTCCGTAAATGACGCAATAACGGAAGAAGCCCTGAAAGCAATGACGAAAGAGGAAATTGTCAGCAGGCTGATACAAGTAAGAACAGAAATTAGCAATTAGCAATTGAGGAGTTGCTTTATAAATGAGAAATGAGGAATTTAGGAAATTCATTATAACGTCATTGCGAACGGTAGTGAAGCAATCTGATTCGGAAAATACTGATTTTGAACAATATCTGCGTAGATTGCTTCGTCATTTCATTCCTCGCAATTACGACGAGAGTATTATGTAAACAATGATATTCCTTGACAGAGCATAATTGAAATATCAAATCATGATTAGATAAAGTTGTTATGAGGCATCTTGTTATTCTCGGCACATTTGACGGCGTACATAAGGGACATCAGTCCCTTATAAAGGCAGCTGCGGAAAAGGCAAAGGAAAACGGTATGAAAAGCCATATCCTTTATTTTACTATGCCGCCCAAATTCTATTTCAGCCAGAAGAAAGACAACTGCGTATTGACCACGCTGGAAGAAAAGAAGGAATTGCTTAAAAACCTTGGTTGCGACATTGAGGAATCCTTGAAATTTGACAAGGAAATAGCGGATATTTCAGCTGAGGATTATTTTATTGTAGAATTATTGAAAAAAAGAAATGCCGGAGGTATTGCGGCAGGACAGGATTTTTACTTCGGGAAAAATAGAAAGGGCGACATAAATTTCTTGAGAAGAATGTGCAAGGAATATGGACTGGTCTTTATGCAAAGGGATTTTCTCATGTATGAAGGACAAAAGATATCGTCAAGCCTTATCCGACAATATATACTATCAGGAAACATGGACGCTGCCTCGGAATGTCTAGGCCGCCCCTATCAGATAAGCGGCAAAGTACAGCACGGTGCGGGAATAGGCCGTACACTTGGTTTTCCTACCGCCAATATTGATGTGCCAAAGGAAAAAATGCTGCCGACAGGCGTTTATGCGGCATTGACCGTGATAAACGGCAGGGAATACCCTTCCGTAGCCGTAATAGGACGCAGGCCAACCCTGAACACATTGGATGGCATTCTCCTGCCAGAAACGCATCTAATTGATTTTGACGGCGATTTATACGGACAAGATATAAGCCTGAAATTTATAAGCAAGATACGGGATGAGCAGAAATTCCAGTCAAAGGAACAGCTGACAAGACAGATAGCGGCAGACAAGGAAACCGCAAGGGAAACTCTGAAAAAAGTACTTTGTCAGCACTTCTAATGAGCAATTGTGGTAATTCCTTAATTGCTCATTGCTCACTGCTAATTGCTAATTAAAAAAGGCCGCTGTAGAGCGGCCTTTTTTTTATCTACGACAATATTTATGCGTATTTTTCCTGATATATCTTGCGTATCTTTTCGGATTCGCGAAGTATGTTCAGTGTTATTTCCGCATGGTCATGGCAATAGCCGTTGCCGATTATCATATCAACGTCCCTGCCACAGCCTTCCGCACCGAGGGCGGCCTTGGTAAACGATGTAGCCATCGTGAAGAAATAAACTATTCCGCGGTCGCGGGTCATAAGGATTGAGGCCATTTCCGTATTGGGAATGTTTACGCAGTTTATAACCACGTCTGCCATCTTTCCGCCGGTTATTTCTTTAATTTTTTCGTAGCAGGCTACCGCATCTGTCGCGCTCAGTTTGAGACATTCATGGCAGAAGCCATAATCCTTCATATTGGCAAGTCCCCTGTCGGAGCTGGTTATGCCGATTACCTTTCCGCTTATGCCTGCGCGGCGGCGAGCCTCGTAGGAACAGAGAACGCCGGATTTTCCAGCCGCACCGATGATTACGACTGTATCTCCGGGGCGTACAAGTTTAGCAGTCTGTGCTGGTGCGCCGGCCACGTCAAGGACGGCAAGTGCGAGCGTTTCCGGCATATCCGTCGGGAGCTTCGCGTAAATGCCGCTTTCAAATATAATGGCCTTGGCCTGAACATTGACCTGTTCAGTACCGGGCTTTATTCCGATGATCTTTTCAATCTTCAAAGGCGTGAGCGAAAGGGAAACCAGGCTGGCAATCTTGTCGCCTTCCTGTAATTTTATCTTGCCTTTCAGCTTGCTGCCAATCTTTATCACCTTGCCACGGAACATTCCGCCACTGCCGGTGACCGGATTCTGCATTTTGCCGCGTTCGCCGACAATCTGCATTATCATGGCCTTTATTTTCTCTTCGTCATTGTCGCAGGCCTTCTTAATCTGCGTAAAGCTGGCAGAGTCAATGTTAAGGGTTTCCACGTCGACAAGTATTTCATTGTCATAAATGGCATCCATATCATTGCACACCTTGATCGCAGGCTGCGGAAGAACGCCCTTTGGCTCAATAACACGATGAGTTCCAAAAGGGTTTCCATTGGGTTTTTCAATTATTTCGCTCATTTATCTCTCCTTGTAAAATTCAATTAAATCTTTTTTTAATGTTTCAAATATTTTTGATACCGAAGCTGTGCGTCATTGCGAGGAATGAAATGACGAAGCAATCTGTGATTAATAAATTTTAAAGCGGAATTTCCTCTTTGTTTAAGGAATAGCCTTTCGTTGCATATAAGCGAGCAACGAAAGACGTTCCCATCCTAAAAACGACATACTATGTCGTTTTTGCCCTAAAGGGACGGACACCACACTACCGCTCGCAATGACGATATGAGGAATTTCCAAAACTACTCACTCCTAACTTCTAACTTGAAACACTGAAAAAGAAACTTTTTCAGTGTTTCATCAATTATCAACGCAGCTGGAACATCTCCCTTACGTCGGAGGGCTTTGCTATCTCATAGCCGAACTCATGTGCTATGCGGACGGCCCTTTCAACCAGTTCAACATTGGATTTGGCAAGGCGGCCCTTGGAATAGTAAATATTGTCCTCAAATCCTACGCGTATAAATCCGCCATGTGCCACTGACGAGTAGATAGCAGGCAGATGGTTCTTTCCGCCTATGCCTATGAACGTGAAATATGCGTCAGGCGGCAGCTCGGAAATGAAATTCGCCATGCTCCGTATTGAGCAGTCCAAAGCACCAGGAATGCCCAGTCCAAGACCGTAGTAGAAAGGCGGCTTTATCAGTCCTTCCTTGATCAGCATACGGGAAGTCTGTACATGGGAAATATCCATGCACTCCAGTGTGGGGCGAACCTTGTATTTGGCAAACTCGGAGGCAAACATACGCAAGTCCGGCAGGGAATTGATTATGTAATCATTGCCAAAATTGATTGTTCCGCAGTCCAGGGATGCCATTTCCGGCTCCAGGCTTACAACCTTTATGCGTTCCTCGGCTGTCTGTCCGACGGCTCCGCCAGTTGTCAGTTCAAGAATCATATCCGTCTTGGCACGGACAAGATCCATAGTCTTCTTAAAAACCTTAAGGTCTGATGTGGGAGTGCCGTCGTCGTTGCGTACATGCAGATGCAGTATTGACGCGCCGGCCTCGTAGCACTGTCTTGCGTCCTCGGCGATTTCCTCCGGGGTTATTGGCAATGCAGGCTGCTGTTTCCTAGTGGTCTCCGCGCCGGAAACAGCACAGGTGATAATCATTTTTTTCATCAGATTTTGCTCCTTTTTTAAAATTCAATAAATTTTATGCAGATTTTGAAAAATGAATTTTTTAAGTAAAATTTTTAAAATTTCCTCAATTGCTCATTGCTAATTTGGAACGCAGAAAAAGAAACTTTTTCTGCGTTCCACAATAATCAATCGCCCAGTGTTGCCACCATTACGGCCTTTATGGTGTGCATTCTGTTTTCGGCCTGATCAAAGACTATGCTGGCCTCGCTTTCAAAAACCTCGTCGGTCACTTCTATGCCGTCCTTAAGTCCGTATTCCTCGGAGATTTTCTTGCCGACCTTGGTCTTCATGTCATGGAATGAGGGCAGGCAGTGCATGAATTTTACATTCGGGTTGCCTGTCTTTTTCATAACTTCGGAATTGACCTGATAGGGCAGAAGCAGCTTGATCCTTTCCGTCCAAACTTCCTTCGGCTCGCCCATGGAAACCCATACATCGGTGTGAACATAGTCCACGCCCTTGACGGCCTTTTCCACGTCGTCCGTGATCATTATGCGTGCGCCGGATTTTTTGCCCAGTTTTTCGCAAAGCTCAATAAGATCCTTGTCAGGCTGAAGACCTGCAGGGGCGCAAATCCTAACGTCCATTCCGAGTATCGCACCTATTGTGAGCAGGGAGCGGCCCATATTGAAGCGGGCATCGCCCATGTAAACGTAGGAGATTTCCTCAAGCGGCTTGTTGCTGTGTTCCATCATTGTGAACACATCGGCAAGCATCTGTGTTGGATGCCATTCATTCGTAAGACCGTTCCATACCGGCACACCTGCGTATTTGGCAAGCTCCTCTACGATTTCCTGTCCGAAACCGCGGTATTCTATTCCGTCAAACATTCTGCCGAGAACGCGGGCCGTGTCTGCCGCACTTTCCTTGTGTCCCATCTGGCTTCCGGATGGGTCAAGATATGTGACATGGGCACCCTGGTCGTGGGCTGCCACTTCAAAAGAGCAGCGTGTCCTGGTGGATGTCTTTTCAAAAATCAAGGCTATGTTTTTGCCGACGAGGCGTGGTTTTTCCGTGCCTGCATATTTGGCTTTTTTAAGATCCGAGGCCAAACGCAGAAGATGCAATATTTCTGTTTTCGTGAAATCTATTTCCTTAAGAAAATGTCTGTTTCTGAGATTGAATGGCATTTCATGTCTCCTTGTCAAATTCCGCCTAATTCTATTGGCGGCAATGATAGGGAAGACGAAAAAATCGTCTTCTTTTAATATAATTATATATAAAAACAGGTCGGAAAACAAAATCAAGATTACCCTTCAATACTTTTTTTGGGATCTTTTAATTTCGTTTTTTATTTTGCGGTAATTTTCCAGGCGGGAAGAATCCAAAATGCCGTTGATTACGGCTTCCTTGACCGCACAGCCTGGCTCAGTGTCATGTTTGCAGTTGGAAAAACGGCATTTCAGGGCAATTTTCTCTATGTCGGAAAAATTCTCCCTTATGCCTTCCCCCCCTTCCCATACGGCAAATTCCTTCATTCCCGGAGTATCTACGAGCAATGCCCCACCAGGAAGACGTATCAGTCTGCGTGTGGTGGTTGTGTGCATTCCCTTGCCGTCCTTGGCCTTGACCGCACCAGTTCTCTGTTTTTCCGCTCCGAGACAGTTTATTATTGTTGATTTCCCCGCACCGGAAGAGCCTATGAACGCAATAGTCCTTCCAGGAGAAATATATTCGGCAAGTCTGTCATACCCGATCAGATTGACGGAATCAAGCAATAGCACGGGAACTCCGTCAGCGGCGGCCTCTGCCTCTTTTTTACGTTCTTCCTTTTCTGGGCAAAGATCCGCCTTGTTCAATATGATCACCGGATCAACGCCGCTTGTCCTTACGGCGGTAAGATAACGGTCAAGCCTTTTTATATTGAAATTGGAATCCAGTCCCTGCACAATGAACACATAATCCGCATTGGCCGCAATGGGCTGAATTGAATCACGTTTCCCTGCTGCCTTTCTTGCAAGCAGTGTCTTTCTTTTCAAAATGGAATGAATGGGAATCCTTTCATTATTCCCCTTATGCGATACAGGAATGAGAACCCAGTCCCCGACTACTGGCATTTCATCAGCTGATACGGAGCGATGCCTTATCTTTCCAGAAATTGAAAGCAGCTTTTTGCCATGTTCGGTCCAAGCCTCATAACATCCAGCATATTCAGCAGTTACTCTCGCCGGAGCATAAGACAACCTGTCTGATTCCGAATAGCAACTTTCAAACCATTCCGACCAGCCAAAATCAAATCTATTCATTTATAAGATCTTATAAGAAAAGAGGCCGCATTACGGCCTCCATTCATTTATGCTATTTTACAAAGACGACGTTTTGAAACAATTATCTCGCCATTGTCCTTTATCATTCTTGCATATAGCTTGTATCTGCCTTCCTCTATCTCGTCCCAGTCAAACCACCAGTATCCGCTGGCATTACGGCATGGCTTCCATTCGCCATCATTTACTGATATCTCAACGGACTGGCACTCCGTAGCAAATATACGTACCGTATATCCAGTACCAATTGATATTTCCTCATTGTTTTTAGGATAATCTATCTGAACAATATCCTGCTCAATGGAAACAGGTTTTGATTCAACATTTTCCGTTGTTGGAATATCTGTATTTGCCGTAAGAATATTCTTTTTTGCGGCCTTGACTTTTCTTGTCCGGCATTTCTTATTTGCGTCTTTTTTCATAATTATTGCTCTTTATGGAAAATTTTTCCTAATACTATTATAGAACAAATAACGCAATTATTTCAACAAAAAAATAACAGCCCATTCAGAGCTGTTATTTTTTTCAACCGTATTCCCTGCAAAAATAATTCAGCAGGAACGCATTATTTGAACGACAGGCCTTTTATGTCCGTGAACACGGAGCGGTCGCGGCGCTGGAATATGGGACTGCGGAATGGGAAGTCAAAGGAAAGTGAGACTCTGTGAGTGTTGCCGAGTTCTCCCATTGGCACAAACGCATAATCCAGTGTAAAGAACTGCAATGTCGCTCCAACACCCATTGAAATTCCACTAAAGCCGTCCTTCATCTGCTGCATATCCACACCGACACGTGCTGCAAGACGTGTAAGCTCATTTGGAGTTATATATGCCTCCACGCCTGCCTGTACATTTGTCTGATTTCCCTTGGGAACAATAACGTCAGCAGCGATGAGTATGTTTTCAAAAGGATTGATTGAACCTCCAAATCTCGCATTAAATGGAAGTGGGTCTCTCTTCTGATCATATTTCAATCCACTGCCGATATTTGAAACAGCAACGCCTATGCGATAAGGTATATCACCAAAGTTAAAGGTCATTATACCAAAGTCACCAGCAAATGTCTTGGCCGTATCCTTAATTTCAGACTTGATATATTTTACATTGATACCCATTGACACATCAAGATCCTTGTTTGAAAACTCAAGAATTGCCTTGCTGTATGACAATGTGAAAACCTGATCCTGCGGGTTGAATGATCCCGTTGGCTTTTTGGACTTGTCATAACCTTCTATTGTGCCAATGTCTGTCATCATTAATGACAAACCCAACACGGAATCATAGGTAAGCCTTTGAGCATAGGCGGCATACTGATAACTTATGTCATCAACATATTCCGTACGCATAAACATTGCGGACAGCTTTGGAATCTGCACAAGACCAGCAGGATTCCAGTATATGGCTGACGCATCTTCTGCTATTGCGGAATAAGCTCCACCCAATCCTACCGCCCTGGCACCGACTGGAAGATTAAGAAAATCCGCACCAGTCGTACCAACGGCATCTCTTGAGAAGTATGAGACATCACTGCTAGCGAATGTCATGCCAGACATTGCAAACACAAATGAAAGGGCCAGCAGAAAAGATAAGTTTTTTAACATAAATATTTTTTTCATGTCAGCCTCCTCACCGCTCTATAGCAATTTTGATTTTCTTCTTCCCAGAGGGAGAGTCAAGCACGCCAAGATATATACCACTTGCGACAGGATGACCTTTCTTGTTCTTTCCATCCCATGTGATAAGGGCACTCCTGCCGGAATTTCCTTCCCATACCTTCGCTCCGGACAATGTGTACAATGTAAGCTTCGTATCTGCCGGCACTGGCTCAATACTCACATATCCATCGCCCCTGTTTGGATAGAATGGGTTTGGATACACCCTGGCATCAGACAAGGTCTTGGGCGGAGTATTGAGTATAAGTTGAATCACGGTAGCAGAACTTGCAGTCGCAGCCGTATAATCAAACGTATTTACAGCGGCACTCATTGTAAGATCATTTGTATTGATTGTCGTTGTAAGTGGCAGACAATCCGCATTGCCATTATATCTGGCAAGTGTAAGGTGATCAGGATTCAAGCCATGGGAGGCTATATAGGCCTGCAATTTCTCTGCCGTACTTTCCGTATACTTGATTCCAACTGTCACAGGAACAAGAGGATTCGGATCATCAGTATTTATCGTAAGGGCAATCACATTGCCAATTGTTGAATATTGATGACAATAAGTATCTGTGGACTTGATAGCCATGTTAACAACCTTGGTATATGTTCCAGCAGGTACGAATATAGATACCACGCTGCCATCCGGAAGTGTTCCTGTTATTGTCGTATCAACAGTTGGGTCAATAGTTCCAACTATTGATCCTGGCTCTGTGCCAGAAGGTCCTGCGACAGTCACCGTAGAAGTTGTGACAGAGCTTGTACGGACCCCATCAAGATTTTCAGCAGAGAGCTTTATATAATAAGTAGTGCTTGTCAAAAGACCACCAAACTGATAGGAATCAGTAGTTGTTTCAACACTATAAGGATTCAGACTATCACTTGCAGTAGTAGATATTGACAACTTGTACTTCGTACCTATCGCATTGCCCTGTTCATCCAATATCGTGGGATTGTTATTCACATCCCATGCAAGTTTAAGTCCAGAAGAATCATTGGCTGCAATGTGCTGATACAATGGTGGATTCACATAAGTACTTACGAGAGAAGAAATAACCCATGCAGTACCATAATTTCCCTTGTTTACAGCCATTACTCTCGCACTATATCTGGCATTTACATTGAACTGGTCTATGGTCACAGATGTTGATGTCGTAAACAAGGAGAAAACTGATACTGATGATGAATCCGGACTTGTTGAAAATTCAACATAGTAGCTTGTACCATCAGGATTGCCATTGGGTTCCCACGAGGCTACAAGCCTCTGCCTCTTCTCAGCAGCCTGTATCAGACTTGTATTAAGCTGTTCGGCATTAAGGCTTATGTTGCCTGGAAGAGCTGCAAGCGTATATGCTACTGTTGAGACAGTCACCGCACTCTTGTCATAACATACAACACCTGGGTCACCACATTGCTGATGACCAGGATCTCCGCCATAGCGCAAAACGGGATGCACCTTGATCTGATACGGTGAGTTAGGAATAAGGGGACCAACAGTAGAATTCTGTCTTGTAGTACTCTGTACATATTTTACTTCTTCCACATCGGCACCTGCGACAGAAATAGTAGTAACGAATACACTGGCACCTGTTGTAGAGTTTATAACCTCATATATCTCATAATCCACATTATAAGAGCTTACAGGATTCCATGTCCACGTGACAGTCCATGTTGAAACAGTAGCCGATATGGCTTCCACACTGGCTACAGTCATGGTAGACACTTCGTACTGTGGCTTTAAAGGATCAACCTCTCCATTCCAGAAATAATTTGTCTCATATCCTGCTGCCTGTGAATGATCAGCCCAGTAATTGGGGTTCATTCCGTTTATAGCCTTTACGCGGAATGAATAACCAGTCACAGGGCTAAGGCCTTTCACATCATAGGTTGTATCTGAATAGCACACCTTCTTTGAAAAGTCCGCATCACTGAATGTTCCGCTTGATACAATATTTGGAATATTGTCAAAACATTTTGAATCCAATGAATTAGCCTTGCACCATTCAACCTGATAGCATGTACCAACCGCATTTGTATTATCAGTGGCCCAATCCAGACGTGCTGTATCAAATGTAGGTTCTATGCCTATTATGGCAGTAGATGCCTTTGTATAGAATGCGGTAGAAGTTGAGAGATCACTATCCACCCAGCTATTGGATGCCTGAACGGCAATCTGAACCAGTGAATTAGGCACAAGACCTGTCTGAATAAGGTACGGAGAATTTTTGCCATCTTCAAACGGACCCACACTTACATCATAAGGAATAATTCCTAATGATGTTCCTGTCAGGGAATCCGTAGCATTGAAAACCTCATACTTGTTAGGATGATTATCCGATATCAGATGATCCCAACGCCACACCAGTGAGCTTGTATAAATCGCATAACCTGACTGAGGATCTATACCATACTCATCACCATTTAGGTTATAGGTTAATGGTGGATGATTCTCATCACCCTGGACAGGAGTAATTGATTCAGGATCAACTGGGTCAAGATAAAAACTCTGGCCAATCTGTACTGGCATAAGGTTGGTAAACTGCCCGTTTACTGACTCAACAGCATAATAATAACCCCATGGAAGCTCCACTGTCGGATTTTCAGTATCACACTCAGTGGTTGTACCAGGACGACACGGAGTCTTGGCGGTTATGCTGGATATCATTGTTTCCCAGTCCGGATCTGTATAGTCAGCGGCATACATATATGTGGAAATATCCACAAGGAAGCCACTTGTATTATCCATTTGCTGCAATACAAGCCTGGGGGTATTGTGATGCACGGCATGTCCATCACCTGCCTCGGAGAATCCATGGAACTTGTTGTATGTGCCTGTGCTGAACAGCGTGATATTGTCACCAGGCTTTACAGATGCCTCGTTTATACCAGTTATAAGCGGCCTTCTGTTCCTTTCAGAACCTGAGCCCTCATCTGGCTGATGTATATCAGGACCAGCAGTGAAGTATTGCCTTTGAACCGAATTCATTGGCTTATTGTTTTCATCATAGCCGCCAATCATCATAAAATAGCCATCCGCATCCATGACCGTTGTATGATTATATCTAGGAAGCGGCTTATCGCTAGTAGTGTCAGCCAAACGACGCAGCATAAGTGTTTCAGCATCAAGATAATAGGAAGTATCTGACAGTTTTGAAACAGATCTCCCGCCAAAAATAGCTATTGTGTTGTTTGGGCCAAGGGTAGCAGTATGGCCCGTTATGCCAGCCTGAAAATCATAATCAGACTTATTCCCAACTCCAAAGGTATGCGAGGCAGAATTATATATATAATGTACCAGGATTGCGGAGTTTGTAGTGCCATTGCTTCCGCCTATTACCCAAATGTTGCCATTCTTATCAAGAATTGTCCTATGTTCCTTGACCTTATGATCCAGTGTTTCTTCCCCTTTTATGTACGAAAGTGTCCCGGAATTAACTTTTAAATTCTGATTCACATTCCACTGTGAGGAGTCCATAGGATTGTATATATCATAATCATTTGTGGGATTAAGCCCTCTCAAACCGCCAATAACTGCGACATTTCCATCTTTAAGCAATGTGGCAGCATGCTCGGAAATCTTCTTAGCCGTTGTTCCTATCGGCAGCCATGCAGCATCCGTGGTTATGAAAACCTCATAAGTCTTATTACTGCCGCCAATTATGAATACATTTCCGTTAGGCAAAAGTGTCGCAGTATGATTGATATGGGTTGTTCCCATATTGGTAAGTTCCGCATCAAACAATCCTGTCTTGTAATTGTATATTTCTGAAGTTCCAAGCTCGCTTGTGCCATTTTTACCGCCTGCTATAAGCACCCTGCCATTTGTAAGCAATGTCGCAGTATGCTGTGCCCTTGGGCTATTCATCTTGCCTGTATATTCCCATACATTCCTGTCAGGATAATATCTTTCGCAAGTATCTAGCGTCGTATTTCCATCTGTTCCGCCGCAAACCAATATTGTGCCATCTGGCAATGTTGTTGCCGTATGGCTATGCCTGCTGGTGTTAAGGTCGGCAATAGTCTCAGTAGGCAAATACCTCATCGTGGTCAGCATGTTATGCTTTTTTATATTGAAAAGTCTCTCGCTATCAGTTCCGGATGTTTCTGAATAATCCTCTTCATAAGCAGTATGGGTATTGGCATGTGTAGCAGGATTTCCGCCCATTTTAAGAACTTTGCCATCTGTCCTCACACAGTATGCCGAGTATACGCCATCTATACTGGTGCTATTGCATGAACGGCCTCCTAGGATTACAGGACGGCCAGAAGCAGGTATAAGCAAATTGGAGTCTACCAGCGCGGTAGGATAGGCTTCTTGTACAATATCTCCGCCTACATATATATCCTCATCCCAGCCAACAGCCATACCTTCATACATCCCGCCTTCACCAATGGCACTATCCCATTCGCCATCTTTTGGATTAAACGAAAGAGTATTGGAGAAGAACATATCGCGTACGACGATGGTGGAAACATCCGCATCATATGAAATTCCACCCAGATGTATCTTGTCAGGTCTTAATGAAATATAGCCTTCAAATGACTGTAACGGAGTCTTGGCCGCGGAATTGAGTTCAGAAGCACTAAAATTCTGTGTAGGACTCGTAACATGAAACGGAACTCCTGTAAATGTGACATTGTGGAAAACATAGCGACAGTTCATTTTCCCATCAGCTTCAGGGCATCCAAGCAATTGAACATCTATAAAGGAAGAACCATCACCTATGGAATAAATACAATCATCTGTACAGGCAGTAGGACCACCTGTGGGCAACATTGATCCATCATTTGGTATTGACACATCCCATGAAGAGGCATCTGTGTTTTTTGAAGCACCTACCTGAAATCTATCCTTGAGCTGTATGTATGCCGCAAGAAGATTCTTATTGTCAGCATTATTGGTGTGGAAATATGAAGGAACATAAACAGTGATATCACCTGTCAGATTCAAAGTTCCACTACAGGTAGTACCCACCCCACCAGCACAACTAAAACCGGCATCATTAAAAGTAACTGTAGGTGCGGCAGTAAACGTTATGATTGAAGAATACATAGATCCAAGGGCAACTGTTCCCCCGACATCCCATACGGGAACAGACGAATAATGGATAATGCCCGATTGAGTGTCATCGTCTATATATCTTCCTACAGGCAAACCGTCAAGAACCATTCTTATGTGTTTTTTGTCGCCCTCCCAAAATGATGTCCTCATTAGGAAATTGTCGGAAGTGCCGCCACTAAGTCCTATGCCATCTTTGTCTGATGTGTTGGTAAAAATATCCGCATTGACAAACTTTCCGGAAACCTCCCTTGAAAGCGATGTTGCTGGCAATTCCACATAAATATAATCACTTTCGCTTGAAGGCGTCACTATGCTGGCACTTACCTCGCAATTGGCACATGCCTTGCTGACATAGGTGCCTCCGCCTGTCTGTGAGGTTGCAGTGCTCAAGTTGAGATATGTATCTAAATTAAAGGTAATACTAATTGACTGCGGCTGCATTGGTATATTGCCGCGTCCGCCGTGCAAAAGCAACAATCCGGAAGGATCAAGCGCAGATGCCGCCCGTGCCACGCGGTATGGCATTGTCGCTACATCACCATTGACAACAAGGTTTGATTTTTTGCCTTTAGAATCAAAAACCTCAACCAAGTCTACATAGTTGTTGTATCCAGGGTTGTGAAACTTCGCACTAAGCGCACCAGGCTTGCCAACATTATACCAGTCATCGTTTGAGTAAATATCATATTTGGCAGAATCGGAATCGCTGAATCTGGCATCCTTGGAATATCCACCCAGTATGGCCACACGTCCATCACTAAGAGTTACTGCGGAATGATATTTTCTAGGAACACTCAATGAATCCTGGCCGGTCATTGTAGTTTCGGAGGCTGTAACATAAATTTCATTGGCAGATGCATATTCACCATCTTCGGTAATGCCGCCAGAGAGGAATACGTTTCCATCTGGCAACAGAGTGGCAGTATGGTCTCTTCTCGGGCCAGCAAGCTCTATTGTTTCAGCAGAGCAGGCTGTCGCATTTTTCTCACATGATATTAAAAGACAATCACCGCGCAAATCATTGTCCCCCGTGCCATAAAAGCCGCCGCAAGCAAGAATTTTGCCATTTTTCAGTAATGTAGCTGTATGGCCCGCCCTGGCAGCAGTGCCTATGGCTGAAAAATTACCAGCCGTAAAAGCCTCAGTTGCCGGATTGTAAATAGTATAAGTATTTGTTACATCGCCAGAGGCATTTGTAGTACCGCCGAATATGAATACCCTACCATCCGGCAAAAGGGTTGCCGTATGGGAAGATCTTTCGACCTCCATATTACCGACAGTTCTGAAAGTAGCTTTTGAAGCCTCGTATAACTCTACGGAAGCCATCGGTACGCCCGTCTGATTTTGTCCTCCGGTGACAAGTATATCGCCACTAGGCAAAAGAGTGACAGTATTGCCTACCCTGTTTGTCAAAAAGGCAGTACCTTCCGCATATAAGCTTGTGGAAGCAAATAAAAACAACGTTATCCAAAATGAAAATATTTTCAGTTTTCTTGTCATAGTCATTCCGTTCCGCTTTTAAAAATTTTACCTAATAAAACAAAAATCATTCCGCGGGGGACACTTTTATTATATTGTCCCCTGCCGCATTAACCGGGCCAGGATTTACCTTTTTCACACCATCAGCCCTAAAATGATATGCATATTCGCCTGGCATAAGCATGGCCTTGAACTCCCATACACCACCCTTGGAAGACATCTGATAGGATTTCCCACTCCACGAGCCGTGGAATGTGACCTCACTGGCATTGGAATCCGAGTATGTGAATTTCACCTGCACAGCCTTGACCTTTTTGGGAGCAGGTGGTTCTTTGCCCTGCGTATTGGGCAACTCTGAAACAGACGAGGCAGGAGTCTGAAAAGTCTGCCTGTCGACAGGCTGACTATCCTGTCTTTGTTCTTCCTTTTTAGATGATTGGGGCTTCGCAGGATGGCTGTCCTGCCCGACAACGTTTTTGGAAGATTCCTCAACCTTTGTTCCGACGGGTTTGTTATGCTTTGTCACCGTCTTGTAAAGGTTGAAGCTTTCCATTGCGAATACTGCAAGACACATTACAGCGAAAATAAGCCATTTATCCTTGTGCATATCAAAAAAACCTGGAGCGGGCGACGGGAATCGAACCCGCATTTAAAGCTTGGGAAGCTCTCGTTCTACCATTGAACTACACCCGCATATACGCCATGCCAACACATTTCAGGCGAGGCTCAGGCTAAAAAAACGCTCCATATAGATATTATACAAAAGATAATCCTAATTTCAAATAAAAAGTTATTTTTCACCTTTTTTGAAAGTCTTTTTTCTATGACCTTCAAGCCAGTCAAGTGCCTGTTGTCTGTCATTAATCCTTCCATTGAATTGAAGAAGACGCAGCTGCTCCAGCGTCCTGCCAACTTCCGGACCTGGCTCAATACCAAGTATCCTTATTACATCATTGCCATCCGCATAGGTCTTCTGATTAAGACTTGCTTCCTTTTTAAGATAGCAACGGGCTATAGCATATATGGTCTGCAGGAAACGCAATGTTTTTTTTGGGGAATTGTACGGCAATACAGTTATGTCTTCCTCCGGAGGTTCTTTTGAAAGATCAGGTCTGAACCTTTCAAGCCGTGCCGGAGTTATATAACTGGCATAATCCGCCCAGCAAAGCACAAGCAAAGGAATGGTGGCATTGCCCATGGCACGGAACAGGCGGAACATTGCCCTTTCCGATACAACCTCGTTGATTGCAAGATTGCCAGGACGCAGATGAGCCCCTATCACCGTGCAGGCAAGACGTGTTTCGTCCTTTGAGAAATGCAGTCTTTCCATTATCTGCCGCGTCATAAGCGCACCACATTCCTCATGACCAAAAAAACGCAATCTGCCGTCTATGAATGTTGCCTTGGCAGGCTTCGCTATATCGTGCATAAGGGCAATGAACTTGTAAAGCCCATTCCTGTGTACGGACAAATGCCTTTCAATCTTCTCATAATCCGGGCAGAAATCATGCATTCTGGCAAAAAACACGTCGGTACGGTCAAGAACGGCAAAAGTATGCCTTAGAACGCCACCCTCGCCATAATAATCAGTAGCACAGGAAGGCTGTGTGGCAAGTTCCGGGAAAATAACAAACAGCATACCGCTGGCATGAATCTGCCTTATCCATTTGCAGGAATCATCCCTGTCAAGCAGCTTCAAAAGCTCTTCCCTTATACGTTCACCAGCAGAATTTGCAATCAGACTGGAATCACGCCTTATCTGGGACAAGGTGCGACGTGAAATTTTCATTCCATGTTCAGCGGCAATACGATATGCCCGCAAAAGACGCAATGGATCATCTCTGAATACATTGTCTGACACTGCCCTTATTTTCAGATCTGACAAATCCCGCAGTCCGCCACAAAGGTCAATCAATTCCTTTTTGCCTGTCTTAAGGGAAAAGAGATTGTCATTCGGATTATAGGAAAGACGTGTTTTCGCATTTACCCTGACAGCAAGGGCGTTGACCGTAAAATCGCGGCGACGCATATCAGATTCAAAATCCCCCCCCTGAAACGGCATTATGTCAAACTGAAAGGGACAGTCTTTCGGTCCGGAAATACGCCATACCTGGTTTTCCACATCCATTTCAAATGGGGATGAGTCCAATTCCTTTGCCAGACGACGAATCCTTTTTTTCAAATCGGAACAGGGGGCAAGAGTTATGTCAAGATCGGCAAATTTCCGGACAAGACACGCATCCCTCACCGCTCCTCCGACGATATAACATTCGCCCAGATTATCCAGCAGCAGGGCAGGAATGTTCCTGCCCGAAAAAGGATTCTGCTGATCACACTGTATTCTGATTTTTTTTTCCTGCTTATTAGTCATCCCTGCCGCTCTCATGCACCTTTATAAACGGCTTGGCAATCATAAGTCCTATAGGCGTGAGCAATGCCATTGAGCCGATTATTATCCACATCATTGAGGAATTGCGAGGCCCTGATTCGGGACAGAATTTGGCAAGCAGCAGTCCGCTCAATGTACCTGCGAAGAATTTCGCTATAAAGTATGGCAGCATGGAAAGGGCAAGATAGCTGCCTTCCTGTCCCTTGGGCGCTATTGAGGCCGGATATTCATAAAGTCTCGGAGAATAGAAACATTCTCCAATGGAATATATGGTGGTGAAAAGCACTATTGCCACATAAAGAGGATTTATGTTTTCAACCGCGATGTTCATTCCAAGCCAGGTATTCGCAATAAAATCTCCGAAGCCTGAATGTGCCATCGGGGCGTACCATGCCTGCGGCAATGCTATAAGGAACACGGAAAGTGCGGCAATGGCAGAACCAATAACCACTGTCTTATACGCCGAGAATTTCTGCGTAAGGGCGCCAACAATTGGTGCGAAGATTATAACTATGACCGCATTCAATGTACCGAAAAGCTGTCCGAATGGGACATTGTCGCCAAGCTCACGCATGGCATATTTTGGGAAAAGATAGTACATATTGTAAAGAATCAGCTTTACAAACACCACAAGTGCGAAGAATGCAAGGAAGCGATAGAACTGGCTGTCCTTCCACAGGCTGCCGAATATCTTTGCCCATTCCTTTAAGGCATCGCGGAATGAAAGAATTGCCGCCTCAAATGCCGTATTGTCGGGATATTTTGAAACTTCCGGTGTTATCTTGACTGTTCCGTCCTCGGCAGCCTCCGCACCATTCCTTATTGCGAATATGGCAAGGAGAAGGTTTGGCAAGGTGAACAACATTCCGAGGAATATTATGGCCTGATACGTTCCAACTTCCAATCCTATAATGGGAAGGGTTATATGTCCGGCATCGCCGATGGCAAGACGTATCTTGTCAACCATGTACCCGCCAATGGCGAATCCGACGTTCATCATTGAATAGTAAATTGAAAACGCTATTGAACGCTGTTTTGTATTTGTAAACCGTCTTACGGCGGCAACCATTACCGGTGTCTGCAAGGCCTCGCCGAGGGCAAGCGAGAACAGTCCGAACGGCAGGGCAATCCAGCGTACCGCGCATACAGACATTATCAGACGGGCAAATGTCGCGATTCCGAATCCCGCTATAAGGGATTTCTTTATTCCTACGGCATCAACCAGTGATCCGACCATTATCGTAAAAATAGTCAGTGCAGTGGACCAGACAGCCACTGCCGCACCTGCCCCAACATCGCCAAAATTCAGGTTTTTGGAAAGCCACAGTATCAATACCGAATTTACAAGGCTGTATGCAAGAATTGTCATTATCTTGCTGGCGAATATTACCCATAATTCCCTCATTGCTCCACGCAATACGAGGAATTTGTCTACAAAGTTGCTTATTCCGTCTACAAGCCTTGTCAATGTTTTTTGCAAGCCTGATCCATTGTTCATATTTGATGACATATTTATTCTCCTAAGGAAACGCAGATAAAGTAGGTGTTTTTGAAATTTTATTGTCTTAAAAT
>R20__coassemble_513_pt1 | contig 27931 bp, 25 predicted proteins | sample R20__metabat2_high_PE_044 | metagenome-assembled genome bin R20 | reverse complement strand
CTTCGTAAGGCTGTTATAATAAAAGTATAGCAGGTCAATTCGACAAAGTATTGACGCATTGAAAAAATATTTTTTAAATTTTTCAAAAATTTCTCTTTTTTTTCAGATTTTTTGAATAATTCACAAAAAAATCCATTTTAATCAAACTAATTTTACGACGAAAACCACATATTTCCGTATAAGGAATTTCCTAAATTTCTCATTTCTCATTGCCAACTGCCAAGGAAAGGCACTTTATATGTGTTTCCTTAATTTGATATTCTATAAATAAGGCGGCATATATCTCGCCGTGCGAAATAACAATATATGTAAACCTGGATAATTATGAATTTGATAAGATCATTTGCCATTGCCATTGTCCTGTCTGTAATTTTCAAATATTCACTTTCCATTCATGCGAAATTTATCATTTCGTCTTTTTTCATTCTCGTATTGTCGCAGTTTTCCTCGTTGACGCTTTGGATAACGACAATTCTTTTCTCGCTGATCGCATTCGTATTTCCGGTCACATTGAACTTTGGTATTCCCAGCAAGGCTCATTTGCTGAATGCCGCACACACCACATTTCAGGAGTCGTGTGAGTTCCTTCTCATGGTTCTGTCTGCGAAATCCATTATCATCCTGCTGATTACGCTCATTTTGCTCGTCCTGTATTTGAGAAACGGACTAGGAATTTTGAAAATCAGGCAGAACATGCTGAAACACAAATATTACAGGTTTTTTGCCTTTTTCATGCTTGTTCTGACTCTGTTTCTCTCGTGGAAATGTTATCCCCCCAGAATATTTGTGGATTCATATAAGAATCTGCAATGGGTAAGACAGGAAAATTCTGAGTTTTCCGAAAATATAAAAAAGCCTACGGACATTGTCATTACGAAAAACGAAAGGAAATTCAAAAATGTCGTTGTAATAATAGGGGAAAGCGTGGTTTCTGATTATTTGCAGGTTATGGGCTATCCCCATGAGACGACACCGAAGCTGAATGAATTGAATGGTCATTTCTATAAGAATATGATTTCCGCCGCTCCGTATACGAATCATGCTGTTTATAGGACTTTCAACTATTGCCCGAATAAGAAGGATTATCAGCTTAACAATAATCTGATAAGACTGGCAGATCTTGCAGGTTTTGCGACATACTATTTTGCCGCTGAGCCCGGAGATGACATAAATATGTACTATGGGGCTCTTTCCAAGTACAATGCCGGAAATCTGCCAAAATCATTTGAGGCAGGAAAGACATCACTGGCAAATCCCTATAGGGACGATATGCCATTGCTGAATTATGTTCGTCTGGCATTAGGCGATAACGAGCAAAACAGAATGATTGTCATGCACATGATGGGGCATCATCCCAGGGTGTGCAAGAGGCTTCGCGGCTACCCCGATCATTTCAAAAACCTGAAGCATGAAAATATGGAAGGCGGCTGGGAACTTAATTGCTATCTGTCGGTGACGAGGAAGCTGGATGACTTTATAGCGGATATTGATTCACAGTTGAAGGCCGCTGGAGATCCTTATGCCATATTTTACGTTTCAGATCATGGAGTTGTCTTTGACATGAATTCAAAAGGTGGTGCATTCATACATCATGGATCGGATTACAAGTCAAATTACAGGGTTCCATATATAGTGCTAAGTTCCGATATTCACGAACACAGGTTTTTTGAAGATTATGCAAGTGGTTATGACATTATGTCAAATATTCTGTATTATCTTGGAATAGACACCAATCTCATAAGGCCGAAATCCACGGAGGAAATAAAAATAACAAATCCGGAAGATATTATGATTTACGACGGGGATAATCTAAGGCAGTATATGTCCCTGAAGGACAGCGAGGTTTGTTATTAGGCAGACAAAAAGACCAAAATAAAAACAGTCCTGGAAAACATTATCTTCCAGGACTGTTTTTTTGAGGATTTTCCACAATTGCTAATTGCTCATTGCTAACTGCTAATTGGAAATGCGGAAAAAGATATTTTTTCCGCATTTCCTTATATTATGCTTCGCCCAATGTCGCCTCGGCCTTTAATTCCGCTCCGTCGTCCTTCTCGGTAATTGCAAGACCCATGCGGTCTATGCATCCTGCGATGAGAACGTCGGAAAGTGATGCCTCCAATGCCTTTATTGTCGCCTTGTCGGCTTCAATTTTCAGGGTTTTCACCGGCCATTTGACACTGCGTTTCTGTGCGGCCTTCTGTATGCGTACTGCCTCAAGAACCTTTTTTGCAGTCTCGTATACATTGATGTCGCCGGATTTTGCATCCTTCATCTCGTCCGCTGACGGCCATGCGGCCTTGTGAACGGTTTTCGTCGTACGTCCGGCAATTTCCTTTCCGGCGAAATGCCATTTCCAAACCTCGTCGGTAATGAAAGGCAGGAACGGTGCGAAAAGCCTTAAAAATACGCCAAGCGTCGATTCCAGGGAAGCCTGTGCGCTGCGGCGGTCTTCCGGGCTGCCCTCGTATGCACGGCCTTTGACCAGTTCCAGATAATTGTCGCAGAAATCCCAGAATGCGGATTCCACATAAAGCAGTACGGCGGCATAGTCAAAATTCTTCATGTCCTCGCCCGCCCTTTTGACAATTTCCTTTAGATGCTCTATCCAGGCACGGTCAAGTGCATATGTTATGTCCTTCGGGGAAAGGCTGCCTTCCGCATTGCTTATCTGTATCAGGGCGAATTTGCTGGCATTGAACAGCTTTGTGACAAGCCTCATTCCAACCTTGAAGACACTCTCGTCGTAAACAGTGTCCTGTCCCAGTTTGGCCTTGCCGCTCCAGTATCGGAGCGCGTCTGCGGCGTATTTCTGCAGAAGCATCTCCGGGGCTACTGTGCCGCCCTTGGACTTGCTCATCTTGGCATGATCAGATGCGACAACCCATCCGCTCAATGCTATGTTGAACCACGGAATGTTGCTCTCGTGCATCCAGGCCTTTGCTATGGTGTAGAATGCCCATGTACGAATTATCTCATGTGCCTGTGGCCTCAAATTCGCCGGGAAAAGCCTTGCGTGGCTTCCTGCGTCCTCGCCCCAGCGGCTGGAAATGAGCGGTGTCAGCGAAGATGTAGCCCATGTGTCAAGCACGTCGGGGTCGCCGATGAATCCGTTTGACTGGCCTCTCTGCTCCGGCTTGTACCCGGCAGGAACGTCCGTCTGCGGATCAACAGGCAGCTTGTCCGGCGTAGCCACGATTGGATGCTCGTAATCCGGCTCGCAGTTCTCGTCCAAAGGATACCATACTGGCAACGGAACGCCGAAATATCTCTGACGGCTTATGCACCAGTCCTGGTTCAAACCGTTCACCCATTGCTCATAGCGAATGAACATGTGCTGAGGATGCCATTTCACACGGCGACCCTGTTCAAGCAGCATTTCCTGATTGTCAAGCAACCTTATGTACCACTGACGGCAGGGGACAAATTCCAATGGAAGATCGCCCTTCTCGTAGAACTTAACCTGCTGCATTGTCGGCTTCAGATCTCCTATCAGGTCGCCGCTTTCTTTAAGCATTTCAACCATGGCGGCCTTGGCCTTTTTTGCGGTAAGTCCCTGTATTTTTGCGTATGCGGCATTCGCGGCATCGCAGTCCGTGCTTTCAAAATTGCCCTCGCCGAACCTTACGGGCATCATGCGTCCGTCCCGGCCTATGAGCTGCCGCAGGGGCATTTTTTCCCTTCTCCAGTATTCCACGTCGGCAATGTCGCCGAATGTGCAGACCATCAGTATGCCTGTTCCCTTTTCTGGGTCGGCGTGCTGGCTCGCCCTTATCGGTACGCGTACCTTGAAAAGTGGCGTAATTGCATATTTGCCGAAGAATTTCTTATATCTTGCGTCTTTCGGATTTGCCACGACGGCAACGCAGGCCGCAAGCAGTTCCGGGCGTGTTGTGGAAATTATAAATTCCCCGCCGCCCTCGACTTCAAATCTTATGTCGTGGAAATTGCCCTGCTGTTCCCTGTCCTCAACCTCGGCCTGTGCTACAGCTGTGCGGAATGTCACATCCCACAATGCTGGTGTTTCGGCACTGTAAATGCGGCCTTTCTTATACAGGTCCAGGAATGAGCGCTGCGAAACCCTGCGGCAGTATTCCCCGACGGTATTGTAATTCTTTGTCCAGTCCACGGAAATGCCCAACCGTCTCCAGAGGGCCTCGTATTTCTTCTCGTCCTCCTTGGTCTGTATCGCACAAAGTTCAAGGAAGTTCCTGCGTGATATGTTGCGGTACTGTTTTGGCTTTCCTGTAAGCTGTTTCAACTGTAAATCCGGCTCATAGGGTATGGACGGGTCGCAGCGTACGCCGTACAGGTTCTGAACACGGCGTTCCGTCGGAAGACCATTATCATCCCAACCCATTGGGTAGAATATGTTTTTGCCGCACATTCTCTGGTATCGGGTAATGATGTCCGTCTGAACATAGCTGAAAACGTGCCCTATGTGCAATGCTCCGGACACCGTCGGAGGCGGCGTGTCTACCACAAATGTCTTTTCCCTCGGCACGGAGGGGTCATAAGCGTAAATCTTGTCTTTTTCCCATTCCTCGGCAATAAGCGGCTCTCTTTCAAGCGGCGTATATGCCTTGGGCAGCCCTGTATCGGGCTTTTTCTCATTATTGTTGTTAGTTTCCATAATATATATTTTATATAATTTGGCGGCAAAATAAGTATTTTAGGAAAACTCAGAAAAAGTACCTTTTTCTGAGTTTTCAATTAGCAGTTAGCAATGAGCAGTGAGAAATTTAGGAAATTCTTTATAGGAAAAGTTAAATTTCTCGTAGCAAAACAGATTGGAGATTCTTGAAAATAATTCTAATAGCTCTGATAAAAAGAGAAACAAGCGGAACGACTTTGCCGGAAGAACTTTGCGACCATAAATTATCCGGCGAATTAAAAGTATTCCGTGAATGCCATATAGAACTGGACGACTGGCTTTTGGTTTACATAATAAACAAAGGCACTCTAATGCTGACCGTAACCGGCACAGGCGGACATACAGATTTATTTGAGATATGATGGATATTTTACAAATATCCTGCGGGAATGACTGTTGCATCCGCATTGATGGGCAATGTTTCCTCGGCAAGGCAGATAACCGCTCCTTGTCCTCGATTCAGTCCTATTGAATCCAAAGCCTTGAAAGGCTTTATGTCCCTGCTGTCCGGGTTGCTTTTCTTTTTTATTTCAACAGGGTAAAAAATGCCGTCCAATATAAAGTATAACTTTATTTTAGACGAAATTTTAAAGATTGTCAATAAGGAAAAGGTAGAAAAATTTTGTATATCTGCCATAGCATGAAATTATTGCGGTATTTTCCGTCATATACTATATTCTATTCATAAAATTGGAAAAAATCAAATGTGTTACTGAAATTTTCAAAATATTTTGCCAAATATTCCCAATCTATTTGCATTTTGTAATTATATTTATTATACTATCATTACAAATGAAGTAAATTGTATTACAAAGGAGAACATTATGGGTACATTGCAGGTGAGACTTGATGATGAGCTGAAACAGAAAGCTGACAATCTGTTTCTAAGTCTGGGACTTGACACACCCACCGCCGTAAGGATATTTCTTAAAGCATCCTTGGAGCATAATGGAATACCATTCAGCGTAGTACATGGACGACCTAAAAGAGACCTGATGCAGGCCACAGATGATGCCAGTACCGGCAAGAATCTTCATGGACCATATAACGATGCGGAATCCGCTGTCAGGGCAATGCTGGAAGATTAAGATGTACAGGATTTATTTCACCAGCAAAATGAAAAAGGATGTCAGAAGGATGCAGAAAAGGGGTAAAGATCTGCAAAAACTGTCAAATATCCTGTCAATTCTTGCAAGCGGCAAAAAACTGCCTGAAAAATTCTGCGACCACAAGCTGTCAGGAACATTAAAGGGATTTAGGGAATGTCATATTGAGCCGGATTGGCTATTGGTCTATATGATTAATGACAACGCACTTGTGCTTACAGCAACTGGCACAGGCAGCCATGCCGATTTGTTTGATATGTAATTCCATTATTCCGCAAGGCAGAAATAGCCCTTTTTGCTTGCGGCTTTTATTGTTTTTTCTCCTGTTTCCGCATTTTCTGATATTTCGCACACTGTGCCAAACTGCGGCTCCTGCCCGGCAATTTTTGAGGCTATTTCCTTTGCTTTTGCCTTGCCGAGGTCTTTCTCTATTCCGCCTATGTAGGCAGAAATTATATGCCCGTCTTTGGTTATTATGCTGCGGGCAAATTCTATTTTATGGGAAGGAGAAACACCTTTTAACAACAAATACAGAGAAAGTTTTTTAGGGAAATGCTCCTTGTCAGGCACACAAAATCGTATAAACTTTCGTATTTCGCTGCATTCATCATTGGTTTTGCCTAAGCAAACAGAGTTTGCCACTGTTCTAGGAATTACGCAGCCAGCATGAACAACCAAGTCATTTATAAATTCGAAACTATATACATAAAAAGATTTCTCAAGCAGCTTTGAAAATTCAATTATTAAAGGGCTTTTTAATTGCTGTTTTTGATTCTGCAATTCAGAAACATCTTTTTTAACATAAAATTTTTTCTCTTCAGATTTTTTGCCAGCAGCTGAAGAATTATCTTTTTTTTCTTCCTGTTCAAAAGCGGCAAGCCCCTCCATAAATTCTTTTTTCAAATCCAAATCCGGTTTGCTTGGATCTACGCCTTCTATTTTATGTACAGTTTTTCCATTATAAAGGAACAAAAATCTTGGATAGCCTCCGTCATATAGGCCGTTTATTTCATATTCGGAATAAGACACATAAGCATTCTTTGCTCCAAGTTTTTTCCTAAGTTCTTTACCCCAATACTGATTTGAAAAATCAGTAATAATTGTGCCATACTTATCAATAGTATTTTTTAGCTCTTCGTACTGTTCTATGACTTTTATTGCATCTAAAGAATAATGGCAGCCTTCGCTGACGAGCATAACGATATGCTTGCCCTTGTCAAGGCCGGAATATTTAACCTCCGCAGTTTTGCCGTCGGCAGACATTTCAAGCACGCGCCAGCCTTTTTTGCCCATGCCGCTGCCATAAGATATGCGTTCCGGCATTGGATAATAATCAAAATCGGGATAATCAGCCTTAAATGAATAGGCCTTGTCCCACATTCCTTTTGACATAAATCTTAAATGAATCCAGGAGGCCCAGCTGTCCAGCTCGTGTAAGTATTCAGGCTTTTCAGCTGACCTTTTTTCAAGCTCATGGAAAAGGTTTTCAAGCCAGAAAATGCTATTTACGCTTTTAAGTTTTGATATTGCGGAATTAAGATAAAACAGTTCTTCGTCTGTGTATTTTGACAGTTTTTCTGGGGAAAAGTCCTCATCCTTAAATGTGTCTGCGTATCTTTCATAAAACTCTTTATACCCGCCAGAAGGAGCTGTGCGTCTAAAGAAAACTTCAGCTTCCGTTTCAGAATCTTCAATCAGAGCCGCAGCAGCAATCTGCCCTGCGTTCCTTTCCGGCCTGTTAAATGCAGAACAAGCGTACAATAATATCAAAACCGGGAATATAAGGCATTTTTTCATAATTTTCATAAATTTATCTGCCGCAGCAGGCAATTTTTGCGGCACTTTCTTCCATATTTTATATTTTAGCCCGAAAAGGGGAATTATGCAAGGTAATGACTGCGTTTTAATCCGTAAAATTTCGGCTTATATAAAGTCTGACTTTATTTTAGACAAAATTTTAAATTTCGTAAAGATGCTGAAACAAGTTCAGCATGACATATTTTTCATTCCGCAAGGCAGAAATATCCTTTCTTGTCTACGGCCTTGACAGTTTTTTCGCTAGTTTCAGGATTTTCCGTTATTTCGCAAACGGAATCGTATTGCGGTTTTTTGCCGGAAAGCATTTCCGCAAACTGTCTTGCCTTTTCCGTACCTGCCACCGATTCCAAACCGCCTATATATGCGGAAATGACATGTCCGTTCCTGGTCTTTATGCTTTTGGCAAACCCAATGCGGCCTTCCGGGGACAGATTTTCAAGAATTTCCGTCATTCTAAGATTTGCGTATGCCTCTGGTCCTACACCAAGCATGGGCTTGCAGAAATCCATTTCCCTTGCAATCCTGTCATAATCTTCTGGCGAATATTGTTGCGCTATGCCGGAAAAATTGCCAGCCGCAAGGCATCCCTTGTAAATTTCCGCACGGTTTATGAACTTCAATGCCTGCCATGGCTGTGCCCTTTCAAGCACTTTTCCATAATCAAGGTAAAACGGTGCCTTGGGATGGGCAAGCCTTTCAAATTCTTCCTGCGGAATGTCCTTTTCTTCCGGCATTTTAAGCTGCGGAAGCGGTTTTTTCTCAATGCCGGAAAAACGATCCGCTCCATTCTCGCCATACAATGCGACAAGGCCTTTCCTGAAATGCTGTCCAAGATAGACTGTCTCATCTCCATTTTTTATTCCCGTGAATGAATATGCTATGTTTCCGTCTTTCAGGAAATAAAATGTCGGGGATTCCGGCCTGTCAAGAACTTTCATGTCATCGTGGGAAAATCTTGAATAAATCCTTTCCATTGGGAATGATTCAAGCCAAAGCTGCTGCCATTGTCTGCTGAAACCGTCTGCGACAATCGTTCCCAGTTCAAAAAACACCATACGCAGCCATACTGATTGCGATATTTCACCAACAGATTCGAATGCACCAATGCCCCAGTATCCTGTCACAACGATATGCTCGCCCTTGTCCAAACCTGTATCAACAATGGCAAGCGTGTTTCCACTGTCCTTAATGGCGTATGCCCGCCATCCTTTTCTGCCGCCTGACAGGTCTTCCAGTTTTTCCGGCAGGGAAATTGAATGTGCCTTGCTGTATTTTTCACGCAGGGCGTATGCCTTTTGTGGCAATCCCGCATCCATATATGATTTTTGAAGAATGTGCAAATACCAGCTTATACGGTCAATGTCCGGCAGGCGGGAGGCTTTTTCTTCCAGTGTCTTTTCAAACAATTCAAGATGTTCAGGTTTTTTTGCGTAGGAAAGCATATCCAGCATATAGTCTATATCGCTTTCCGAATATTTATGCAACTTTGTGAAATCGCCATTTTTAAGATTTTCGGCATAATCTGCGAATTTTTCCCTTGATGAGAAATCAACATTCTGGGCGGAATCAAATGCGAATCTTTCTGCGATTTGTGCTGACTTGTTGGCATTGCAGGAACAAAGGGCAAAAGCCGCAAAAACAATCAGAAAACAGTGTTTTTTAACAAAATTTAACGAATTTTTTATAATTTTTATCATTTTTCCGCCTTTTTTGTGCTTTTTCAAGCATTTTTTGAACAAATCAGTTTTGTTTTATACTGAAACGACAGCGATCCAAAATGTCATCCTTTGGCAAATTGTAATCAAAATCCTCGGAATCGAGGCATAAATGCCTGCCGGAGCTGTAAGGATAATCGCTTACATGGCGGACAATATTGTACATCCTGTCCGTTAACGTATATGACCTGGATGACCTTGAAGGAACTGACCAGGATGTGACATTTCCCATGTTGAATACAATGCCCCGTATCAGAAAACGCCTTTCTGCCAGCGTGAACGGTTTCAAATTGTCCTTCATTCTCTGCGGAAATTTGCCTGTTGGGGAACAGTCCTGCCCTTTTTCCTGTTGCCTGATCAGCTTCAAAATATTGTTCACGGTTGTATTTGAGGAATACTTTAGCAGTATTTCCTTGTCCGCACAGTAAAGGATTCCGTGATCCACAACAAGACTGTCCGCAAAGGCATTCAGATCATTTTCAGGAATTATCCCTTTCAGACCGTCCAATGAAAAAAGAAAACTGTACGGAATCTCATTGTATTCAAGGTATCTTGTATTTTTTTCAGTAAAATTTTCATCAGAATGTGAAAAATCAGCGAAAAAACATAAAAAAACAGCAAAAATAATGCAAAATCGTACAAAAATCTTAAAAAAATGGCTAATTTTAACGTTTTTCATAATAAGATTGTATCAAAAAAAAGGAAATAAAGGAAAAATATGAAAAATTTTTTGTTGAAATTTCCAATTAAGGTAAAATATATTAATATCAGCATCGCAATAGGAATTTCAAAATGAACAAGATTAAAAACTGGATAAGACAGGAACGCGAGGAAATGTCAGTTCTTCTTATGAACATTCCCGCAATAACGATGTCATTGTTTGTCGTAAGCGTCATAACAATGAATATTCTTGCAAACAAGACCCTGGTACAATACAAATGGCTGGCCCTGGACGGAGGATTTCTTGTATCGTGGCTGTCCTTCATGTGCATGGATATATCCACAAAGCATTTCGGACCAAAGGCAGCCACAAGAATGTCAATAGTGGCGGCAGGAATAAACCTGCTGGTATGCCTTATTTTCTACATCGCGGCGGCGATACCTTCAAATGCGGCAGATTATACGGAATTCAACCGGATAATAGGTGGGACATGGTTCATACTGCTGGGCAGCACTATCGCGTTTCTGTCCTCTGCGACGATAAATAATAAGATCAACTGGATGATAGGCAGAAAATTCAAGAACAATCCTGACGGAAAGCTGGCTTTTGCCACTGCGAGCTATATTTCCACCTTCATAGGGCAGTTCATAGACAATCTGATTTTTGCCGTAATAGTATTTATGTACTTTGCCCCAATATACTGGGACGGTTTCTGCTGGACTTTTCCGCAATGCGCGGTATGTTCCCTTGTCGGGGCATTTATGGAGCTTTTAATGGAGATTATTTTCTCCCCGATAGGCTACAAGATAGTACAAAACTGGAAAAAGCACGGCGTAGGAAAGGAATATATTGAGAAATATCTCAAAAATTAGCAATTAGCAGTGAGAAATGAGCAATTGAGGAAGTTCCTTACGTCGTCATTGCGAACGGTAGTGAAGCAATCTGATTCAGGAACTCTGTTTTTTCATAAAACCAAAGATTGCTTCGTCGCTAATGATCCTCGCAATGACGTGTGGCATAGTAGTAATACTAATTTTGATTAACAGTTGAGGAAATTTTCAATTAAGTAAAGAAGACAAATATGAAAATACTTATAACAGGAACATCGGGCGGAATAGGCGGAGCCATCGCACACAAATTCCTTGAAGAGGGACATTCCGTAGTAGGAATAGACCGCAAGGAGGCCGCGATAAGGCATGAAAAATACTCGCATATCGTGGCAGATGTGCGTGATTACAGCAAATTGCCGGAAATTCCCAACGTGGAAATACTGGTAAACTGTGCCGGAGTGCAGGGCAAGGACGAGATAGACATAAACCTAAAGTCCCTGATAGGCATGACGGAAAGATTCGGCGTAAGGCCGGGAATAAGATCCATACTGCATATAGGCAGCGCGTCCGGGGAAACAGGGGCGGAATTTCCGGAATACTGTGCAAGCAAGGGCGGAATATTCTCGTATACAAAGAACGTGGCCATGAGGATTGCCCAATACGGAGCGACCTGCAACAGTCTTAATCCCGGCGGCGTCAGGACGCATTTGAACGACCCAGTTATGAATGACCCAGAACTCTGGGACAGGATTATGGACGAGACACCTCTCAAACGCTGGGCCGAGCCGGAGGAAATTGCCGAATGGGTGTATTTCCTTACGGTCACAAACCGTTTCTGCACAGGACAGAACATAGTCGTGGACGGCGGGGAATCCATACTGCGGCGTTTCGTGTGGCCGGAGTAAACATGGAAAAAGTGCCTTTTTCCGTGTTTACAATTAGCAATTAGCAGTGAGCAATTATCAATTGAGGAATTTTTTATGAAAACACTAATTGATCGTAGCAAATGGAATAGGGAAGAAGTCTTTTCCTATTTTCTGAATTATGAAAACCCATTCTTTACATTGAGTGCGGACATTGAAGTGTCCGGGGCGTACAGGCAGGCAAAGGAGCAGGGAGAAAGTTTTTTCATTCTGTCCCTGCACAGGATTATGACGGCCTTACATTCCATTGAGAACCTGCGGTACAGGCTGGACGGTGAAAAAGTATATCTTTACGACAAAGTCCAAGTCGGGCCGACCATAGGCAGGCCGGATGGCAGCTTTGGATTTTCGTATATGGAATATTTTGAGGATTATACGCAGTTCCGTGATAATGCCAAGGCCGTGATTGAAAGGGTCAGAAACATGAAGGGTCTGAATGTTGCCCCGGACAATTACAGGCCGGACATATGCTATTTTACCACAGTTCCGTGGATCTCGCTTACGCAGATCATTCAGCCTCGTCTTGGCGGCAATGGGATAGGCGCTCCATGCGTTGCCACTTCAAAATTAAAACATATTGACGGAAAAGTCATTATGCCTATTTCCATAACCGCCCATCACAGTCTTGCCGACGGACGGCACGGAGCGGATTTTCTGCTTAAGGCGGAAGAACTAATGAAATGAGTAGTTAGCAATGAGCAATTAGCAATTGTGGAAATTCCTTATATCGTCATGCTGAACTTGTTTCAGCATCTCTATTGAGATTCCCGCCAACAACCTGCGGGAATGACGAAGTGACCGATTGGCAACAAGGTTACCGATCGGTCACTTATTGAAATTCCTTGTAGACAAATTCATTAAAACCTGTAGGTTTCCAGAAATTCCCTGTCTGAAGGACAGAAATCGTATTGTGGCAGCTCCTCGGGGGCTGCCCATCTTATTTCCGCATGTTCCTTTCTGGTGAGTGTTCCACCAATTATTTCAGCCGCGAAAAAATTAAGCCGCAATGTGCGTCCCGGCGTGTCAACAACTGTCTGATGAAGCGGTTTTCCGACGGAAATCTCAATTGCAAGCTCCTCCATGCACTCCCTGGCAAGAGCCTGTTCCATTGTCTCTCCTTTTTCCGGTTTTCCACCGGGAAATTCCCATAGCAGGGCGCATTGCTTGCCTTCCGGCCTTCTGCATATCAGCACCTTTCCGTCCCGTCTTATAACCGCCGCGACCACATCTGTCATAACATTCTCCATAAGACAGTTTATCATTATTTCCTTGCTTTATAAAGCATTGCCAAATTAATATAATAAATTTATTGGGAATTTCCCTTTTATGAGGATGACATGGCAGAAAAAAAACAGGCGGACAACAAAGTAATATACTCAATGGTAGGCGTTAGCAAGTTCTTTGGCAAGAAACAGGTGCTGAAGGACATATACCTTTCCTATTTCTACGGTGCGAAGATAGGCGTTCTCGGACTTAACGGTGCGGGAAAAAGCTCCCTGCTCAAAATACTGGCAGGCAAGGACAAGGATTTTCAGGGCGAGACAGTCCTTTCTCCCGGTTATACGGTAGGACTTCTTGACCAGGAGCCGCAGCTTGACCCGGAAAAGACCGTCAGGCAGATTGCCGAGGAGGGTTTGCCGGAGGAAATGGCCGCCCTCAAGGAGTTCAACGAGATAAGCGACAAGCTGGCAGAACCCATGTCGCCGGAGGAAATGGAAAAACTCATTGACAGGCAGGCCAAGGCTCAGGAAAAGATTGACGCTCTTGACGCATGGGACATAGATTCCCGTCTGGAACTTGCCATGGACGCATTGGGATGCCCGCCGCCGGACACTCCGATCAAGAACATTTCCGGCGGCGAGAAACGCCGTGTCGCATTGTGCCGTCTGCTTCTGCAGGAGCCGGACATTCTGCTTTTGGACGAGCCTACGAACCATCTTGATGCGGAGGCCGTGGCATGGCTGGAGCAGCATCTGCGGCAGTACAAGGGAACTGTGATTGCCGTCACGCATGACAGGTATTTCCTTGACAATGTCGCAGGCTGGATTCTGGAACTTGACAGGGGACACGGCATACCGTGGAAAGGCAATTACTCCTCGTGGCTGAAACAGAAGGAGGAGCGTCTGCGTGTAGAGGAAAAAAGCGAAAGCGACCGTCAGAGAACGCTCAAAAGGGAGCTTGAATGGATAAGGATGAGTCCCCGTGCGAGACAGGCAAAAAGCAAGGCCAGGATCACCGCCTACGAGAACCTTCTTGAACAGGAAACGGAAAAACTGGCAAATGACCTTGAAATATACATTCCGCCGGGCCCACGACTGGGAAACCTTGTAATAGAGGCAAAACACGTTACAAAGTCATTCGGCGACAAGGTATTGGTTGAGGATATGAATTTCTCACTTCCCGCAGGCGGAATTGTCGGCGTGATTGGTCCAAACGGTGCCGGAAAGACAACCCTTTTCAAAATGATAACCGGCGAGGAAAAGCCGGATTCCGGCGAGTTCAAGGTAGGTCCAAGTGTAAAGTTATGCTATTCTGACCAGCATCGCTCGTCGTTAACACCCGGAAAGAATGTTTGGGAGGTTATTTCCGGCGGACTTGACATTGTAAAACTGGGAAAGACGGAGGTCAATTCCCGTGCCTATGTGGCAAGGTTCAATTTTACCGGACAGGATCAGCAGAAACTTGTTGACAATCTTTCCGGCGGAGAGCGAAACCGTGTTCATCTTGCCGTAATGCTCAAGGAGGGTGGAAATGTCCTGCTACTAGACGAGCCGACCAATGATCTGGACGTTAACACGATGCGTGCGTTGGAAGAGGCTTTGGAAAACTTCGGCGGCTGCGCAGTGGTGATAAGCCATGACCGCTGGTTCCTTGACAGGATTGCCACGCACATATTGGCATTTGAGGGTGAAAGCAAGGTCGCATGGTTTGAAGGCAATTTCTCCGAATACGAGGCCGCAAGGCTTGAAAAGCTCGGACGCAAGGAAATCACGCCTCATCGCATACAGTACAAGAAGCTAACAAGGCCGTAAAAACGGAAAAAGTGCCTTTTTCCGTTTTTCCAATGAGCAGTTAGCAATGAGTAATGAGCAATTGAGGAAATTCTTTATACCGTCATTGCGAACGGTAGTGAAGCAATCTGATTCGGGAAATTCTGCTTTTGAAAAAAACTTGTATAGATTGCTTCGTCATTTCATTCCTCGCAATGACGTATGACGTTTTTTAGTATCAAAATAATGTGAACAAATGGAAACAATGACTTTTTTGTTTTCAATTGTCAATGAGTAATTGTGGAAAAGATATTTGCTTTTTTGAAAAAATACCGCCTTTGTATTTTAATCCTGCTCGCACTGATAGCACAGCAGGTCTTTTTTATTGCCAAATTTCCCCCTGTATATGAAATAGATACGCCATCCTACTACGAGCCTGCACAACATTTTATTGAAACAGGAACGCTTTTCTCAGGTCGGAGAATGCCAGGATATCCCCTTGCCATTGCTGCCGCCACAAGGTTGTGTCCGAGCAATCCGGATATGCTCATAATAACTGTTCAGCATATTATGGGTATTCTTGTCTGGCTGGCAGCGTTGTTTATACTCTCAAACAGACGACAAAGAATTATCTTTTCATTGTTCTGGTTTGCGGATTTGCTTTTCAACAGCTATCAGCATTGCATTCTTACAGATGCCCCGATGGCATTTTTTGTGTTTATGTCTGCGGCGGCATTGTTTTTGCCTAGATACAGTGGAACAGCCTTTCTGATTTCAGGATTGTGCGTTTCCCTGGCTTTTCTTATGAAGCCGGTCATGTATCTTTTCTTCCTGTTCGCATTGCCCATATTTTACTTTTCCGCTGATACCTGGAAGGCAAGACTGCGAAAATACGGACTTTTCATTCTTTTTCCCGTCCTGACGATTAATGCGGTATGCCTGAACAATTACCGTCTGACAGGAAAGTATGTGTTTATGCCATATTCCGCAAGCTATTACATAGAATATGTGATAAATTTCAATGAGATTCCTGAAAATTCACGCACAAAAGGCATTATAGACTGGGATTCCTATCATCGTCCAATGGATAATGAGCAGAAAATGGCCGCAGCGTCGGAAGTGGTTGACAAGCTGTCAGCTTCCGGCTTTTCCATATCCGAGGCGGATTCGGAACTGAAAAAAATAGCATTATACAGTGCCATACGCCATCCTTTGCTGTTTTTGCGGAAAATGGGTATTGAAACAGCTCATTTCTATCTTAACGCCCATAATCATTATGTTAAGCATTATTACAAGGGAAGGATGCCATTCAGCATGGGTATGGCGATAAGGGAAGGCGACTATATCGGTGCGGCGAAAAAGATGCTTTTCAGCCTTCACTTCATGTATTGGCTGCTTTTCATCTTGTTCCTGTACAGCATATACGTTTATATAAGAAAAAGCAGATATGTCCTGCGACATGGTGGATTTAAGATGTTTTTTGACAAGGCAGGTGCGGATTTCTTTTCGCTTTATTCATTCTGGCTTATAATATATATCACCTTTGTGACGGTGATCGTATGCCAGGGGGATGCAAGATACAGGACCGCCGTGCAGCCATTTATGGCATTGTTCGCGGTCAGGGCAATTGACAGTCTTCTATACGGAATTAAAGGAAACAAGACAAATCAGGCAGGACAGGAGGATTTATGACAGATACGGAAAACAAAAACAATGGGAATAATGAGGAAATCTCTTTTTTCGGCGAGATATTAAGGCATATATGCGACAATCTGAATCCGGAATCGCTTGCGGAGATTTTCAATGCCCTTTTTCCACACGTCAAGGACAAGGATTCCACCGCGTCGGACATTCCTTTTGCGGAGATTGACCCATTTACATTTATTGCCTGTATGAATTCCGGCAGCGACGATGAACGCCGTCATTCCTGTGAGAGTGTCGCCCGTCGTTTTTCCATAAAGTCCCCTGTTCCCAGAGATTTTGCAGAATTGCCGTTTTTCAATCCGTTCAAAAGCCGATTCATTCCCTATTCCTACAATGGTGCGAAAGAGGCCGTAGGCAGGATATGGTCCTTTTCAAAGGAACTGGTTTCCGGCGAGGATATAAAGCCTGAATCCTTTAATGCCGTCTGTATGCTTTCCTATGCCGGAATTATCAAGGTAAGCCAGATCCTGTATCTGTGCTATCCTGAAAAATACTATCTGCTAGACAGAAAGACCAGCAGGTTTATTGGTTTTGAGCGTGAAGACAGTTATGAGAATTTTGCAAAATTCCAAACCGCCGCCAAAGAGGCCTGCGGCGGTGAGTCTCCTCGTAAATTCGCCATGATGGCCGCCGGTGGCATTATGGCCACATCGCCTATATCTACGTCGGGAATGACAGAGACAATTCCTATCGGTATTGCGAATGTTGAAAAAAAGGGAATGGACAGGCCTTCAGCCACATCCGCCGCAAGGGCGGCATTGTCCGCCATGCCGCAGGATTTGAAGTTTCCCCTGAACCAGATACTGTTCGGTCCAGCCGGAACTGGCAAGACCTATTCCGCAATAATAAGGGCAATGGAAATAGCGGACTGCCGCAGATATGGCAATCTTACGCCGGAAAGATATGCCCTTCTTAAAAAACGGTTTGACCAGCTACGTCGGGCAGGCCGCATAGAGATGGTGACATTCCATTCAAACTATTCTTATGAGGAATTTGTCGAGGGAATAAAGCCCAATACCGAGAACCGCGACCAGCTTACATATACAAAGGAAAACGGCATATTCAAAATGCTTGTAAATGTTGCCAAGGCGGAGCAGCTAAAGACTAGCGGCGGTGGGAAAATAGATCTTACTACGGCAAGGGTGTTCAAGCTGTCCCTGCGGAACACTTCAAACCCGGAAGACGGAGACATTTACGAATACTGTCTTGAACACGACGTGATAACCATGGGATATGGCGGCGACATAGACCTAAGCTGCGTGGTGAGCCGCAATGACATTAGGGAAATATTGGAAAACAGCAATGCGTTCAAGGAAAAACGGTTTACTGGAAAGGCCATTGAGATTTTCAAGCTGCTTATGCGTGAGGGAGACATTGTCCTTATATCAAACGGCAATGACAATGTGCGTGCCATAGCACAGATAACAGGTGATTATGAGTTTGACGAGAATACCGTACTCAATTATTGCCATTTCCGTCCTGTACGCTGGCTTTATCATGGTGGCAACATTCCCGTGGAAAAACTGCTGATAAGCAACAAGCTGCCTCGTCAGCCCATTTATTCATTCTGCAATGTCAGGAAGGAAGGATTTGCGGATTACAACGAGAACATCAACACGCAGTATCTTGGTCAGCTTTTAAGCGGACTTTCCAGCATGAGGCCCAAGAACTATGTGCTTATCATAGACGAGATAAACAGGGGAGATATTGCCAAAATCTTCGGCGAGATTACATCTCTTTTGGACGATGACAAGCGTCTTGGTGCGCAGAATGAGCTTACCGTCAAGCTGCCGTATACGAAGGAACTGTTCGGCATACCAAAAAACCTACATATAATAGGAACGATGAGCGTGGCGGACAGGCAGTCGCATCCGATAGATTTCACCCTGCGACGCAGATTCAGCTTTATTGAGCTTCCTCCGAGACCAGAACTTGTACCAGAGGAAATACGCGATGTATATGTGCTGCTTAACAAGCGTATAAATGCCCTGCTCGGTGGAGACTATCTTATAGGACATGGGTATTTTATGAATCCCAACCGCTCGGCGGAAGATACATGGCACACCTCGGTAATACCGCTCATAGGCGAATACTGCCGTGGGAAATGGGATCTCTTGGAACAGCTTCTTGGCCCTGCACAAAGTGAGACCGAGGCTGCAAAGTCTGGCGGAAAATACAAGTCCTTCATAAAGGAATATACGACAAAGGAACTTAACATAAAAGGACGGGGAGGATATTGCTATGGATTCGCCGAGCAGGATGAATGTGATTTCAAGGCCGCATTGGAAAACCTTAGAAGGGGAACGAGGGGAAAATAAAAACCCTGGACTTTCGTCCAGGGTTTTAACCGGGGTCAACGGGATTCGAACCCGCGATCTCCGCCTTGACAGGGCGGCGTGTTAACCAGGCTACACCATAACCCCTTTGGTTATCACATAAATATTATAGCATAATATGCCGCGAAAAGGCAAATTATTTGCATTCTGACTTTTTTTCGTATTTCTCCAGAAAGCGGAATTCCTCACTTATCAGTTTTTCAAGGCCTTCCCTCATGCCTGTTTCCGGCTGCCAGCCGTATTTTTCCCTGGCATGGGAATTGTCGCACAGTGAGAACTTGTTTATCTCGTGGCTGAGTATCTCGTCCTTGATTGTATACGCTCCCTGGAAAAGACCGGGATATTTTTCCCAGTAGTGTCTGTCATCAGCGTATACGGCGGGAATGTGTTTCCCGGTTATTTCCTGTGCCAGCTGATATATCTCATTGACGGAATAGCTTGCATTTCCCGAAGCATTGACGGCATCAAAGCCTGTTCCTTTCCGCACGGCGTTTAGCAGTTTTACCAGATCCTCAACATAAACATAGTCTCGTCTCTGTGTTCCGTCGGAATGGAATACCGGGGTTCTGCCGTAATACAGCTCTTTTACAAGATATGGAACAAATGGCGGCTGTTTACGCAGACAGTCCGCATGTGGGCCGTAAACATTTGCGAAACGCACGCAGACTACGCTCATTCCATAAGTATCGCAATAGGACTGTGCGAAACGCTCCGCGGCAAATTTCGTATTCGGGTAAATAAGCGTAGGCGGCGGAAAACTGTCTTCCCTTACTGGAAATTCCGTCGCATTTTCGTATATAGCATTGGTGCTGGCCTGTATGATCTTTTTCACGCCGTAAATGCGGGCATTTTCAAGAATATTCACAAAACCGTTCACATTTACGTCTATGGCTTCCTGCGGATTAAGCTGGCAGTCCGGCAGAGGGGCTATTCCGGCGATATTGTAAACATAGTCAATGTCTCCGGCCTGCATTATGGATTTTATGCCATCCCTGTCCCGTATGTCCATTCTTATGACTTCCTTTGTGAAGTCATGCTCCTCAAATACGAGATTGTCCTCTTTTCCGTAGGAAAAATTGTCAATTAGGACAAGCTCCGCACCGTCCTTACGCAACATTCTTGCCAGCCATGAGCCTATGAATCCGGCTGCTCCGGTTATCAATGCCTTCATAAAACCTTTTCTCCTTTGAGAATCTTCATTGTGTCAGAAAAAATAAGTTTTGCCTGCCTTATTTTGGCCGGAATGCCTCCGTCCCACGAGGACTTGCCTTTTTTACGTTGTCCCAGCATGACATCAAATCTTCTTATGGCGGATTTTTTCCTTATTGCCAGAAGATATACATAAAGTTCCAGTGAAAAATCGTTCGGCATTGCGTCAATGTCCTCTCCGTCGAGTATTTTCCTGATGAACAGGACGGGAATGGCTCCAATGTCGTTGATTTTTGCCCGGAAAAGGATTGTGCTTAAGGCGGACTGTCCCGCCGTGAAGAAGTTGTCAATAAGGCCACGCCCATGCCGTCTGCCTTTCAGGAACAGAGGTCTGTTGTCCTTGTTCTGCAATGCGGTATCAAAAAATGGAACAAGTGCTTCCGGCGGTATCTGCATATCGGCATGAATCCAGCCTATGTATTCGCCGGAGGCTGCCTTTATTCCCTGCTGAATACCGTATCCGTAGCCCCTGTTCTGCTTTACATAAACTGCCCTTATGCCATTATGCAGGCCTTCAATCTCAGTCCTGAAATATTCCGCACTGTCGTCGGAAGATCCGTTTTCCACAAGCACATATTCAATGTCATAACTGTCCTGCAACGGCCTTATCCTGCCTATAAGGGATGGCAGTGTGTCTTTCTCATTGTAGCACGGAATTATGACGGAAAACCTTGGCATTTTATTTGTCATAATGGCCCATGCACTGTATTATTTCAATGCTTTGAGTTCCTGCACGGTATACAAGCCTGTGTTTTTCGTCTATTCTGCGACTCCAAAAGCCTGACAATGAGCCTTTTAGCGGCTCAGGTTTTCCAGTTCCGCTAAAAGGTGTGAGACATATTTCCTTCAGCAGCAAATTAATGCGTTTCAGCATTTTTTTGTCTATGCCCTGCCATTCCATATATTCGGCAAAGACAGATTCTGTGAAAATAATTTTAGGCATCTGCTATGCTGTCCAGCTCGTCAAGATTTTTTTCAACAGTTTGTCCGTTTTCAAGCTGTCTGATGCTTTCCGCAAGAGCTGCAATATTTTGAGGACTATAAAAACTGTCAATAGAGACATCAAAAGGGATTCGGCGTTCCCTTGTCATTTTTTTTGCAAGAATAATTACGGCAGTGCTCATGCTTAATCCAAGCTCATTGCACACTTTGTCAAATTCCTTTTTCAGGACATCATCCATTCTTATGCTCACAAGTGCCATATAATCCTCCTGTATATATATTGTAATACATGGTCAATATATTGTCAATACATAATTTCTCTCGCTCCTTGCGTGTGAGGAGCTGGGAGTGTGGGGATTAGTATCTTGACACAATTTCCGCCTTGGGGATTGTTGTTTCGGACTTGTCGCCGGAGATGAACTCGGAAACCTTGTCCAGCTTTGTCTTGTATTTGTATGTGCCTGTGAATCTTACGCATTTCTTTTCCGGCAGGGAGAATGTCAGTCCATCATAAATTACGTCAATATCTATTTTGCTTGTCTGACTTTTCTTCATATAGACATATTGTGCCTTTGGAATGACGCAGACCTTTTCCGGCAGCATTGTGCTACATTCCGCCGCTATTATGTAATCTTCGTCTATGCTCATTACCTTGAACTTGCGTATTGAGGAACAATATTTTTTCTGTGTTTTCCCGTCAGATTCAGACAAGGCGGATTCTGCCGCTTCCGCAGCGGCAGATAGTGCATTACCAGCCTTGTCTGCCGCAGATGCCGCAGCTTCGCTAATATTTGCATTCTGCTGTGATGCATTCTGTTTGACATTCTGTGTACAGGCACATAATGCCATTGTTATAACAATAGTAAAAATCAAATTTTTCATAACTATATTTTATATTATTTGTCGCAATTAATTGTATTACAAAAAAATGCTGAAAAATGATTTTTCAGCGTTAACCATAATAATCTTAAAAAATAAGGATTTTCCACAATTACTCATTGCTAATTGCTAACTACTAAGGAAACGCAGATAAAGTAGCAGTTTTTGAAACACACTCCGTCATGCCCGAAATTAGTAGTCGGGCATCTCGTCGGTGAATAATGCAGAGATTCCCGCTAACAACCTGCGGGAATGACGGATGGCAGACTTTTTCAGTGTTTCCCTAACTGCTAATTGGGGACACAGAAAAAGGTACTTTTTTTCAGCGTCCCCCTAATTTTTATTCCGCCAATGCTTTTAGGATTTCCTCGGCGTAGGATTTTGCGGCTGCCGGGCCGTTTGCGGTTATTATTTTGCCGTCATGCTCTACAGCTGCACCGGCATATATTGCCCCGCAGGATTTGAAATCCGGAATGTTTCCCTGCTCAGCATCTGTCCATACTGTGGCCCTGCGGCCTTTGAGCAGTCCAGCATGGGCAAGAATCATCGGGGATATGCAGATTGCCCCTATAAGTTTTCCTTCTGCGGCGGCTTTTTTGAAAATTGAGCGTACTTCGTCATTGTCAAGCTCCGCCAATGCTCCAGGACCGCCGACAAGCATGAATGCGTCATAAACCTCGTCTTTGATGTCTGAAACAAGGCTGTCCGTCTGTGCCTTGCCGCCAAGTTTTCCTGTCGCAATGCCTATTTTTGTTGAAAACGTTGTAATCTTATGGCCTGCGGCCTCAATAATTTCCTTGGGTACAAAATATTCCTCGTCTCTGAATCCTTTGAATGCTATGAACATTGCGATTTTTTTCATTTTTTTCTCCTTTTCCTAAAACCGTGCCATAATAGGAAATATTTTCCTCATAATTCCTTATTTCTGTATTATACGAAATTTTGCTTGTCAGACCGGAAATAAAAAATCGCCCCGGACTAATGACGGAACGATTTTTTTGGATAAATATAAAAGAATTGCTCTTTTTTTGAAAAAAACTCAACAACTACTCACTACTAATTTCTAATTGCTCATTGCTAATTGGGAATGCTGCCGTAAAACTGCAACATTCCCTTTACATTGTCGCCTGCTGCCGGAACATAGCCGCCAAGGGCGTTTTCTCCGGCATAAAGATAAACAGTCAATTCCTCGTACTCGGAAGGGAAGAATGTCGTATTCATTCTGTATGCTTTCTTTCCGAAGAAAAGCATTTCCTTTACCTCGTCTATATTTGCGGCAAATTCAAAAAGATCATCGCATGAAGTGGGAAACAGCATTGTCATTTTGTCTGTATGTATTTCAACATAAGGAAAGTCCTTTTTGCTTTTTCCGGGATTGTCCTGCAAAAAACGGCTCAGTGCAACCTCGTATACAGCCCCTTCTGATATTTTCAGCGGGGGCGTATCGTTTTTCTCTATTCCGAATCCGAGCGCGGATATTTCCACCTTTATCGGTTCATTGCCTTTTGCCAGAACGCCTTCGTATTTTTCCCTGTCCCTTGCAAAGAAATTGTCGTAATACACAAAATCCTGTCCCATGCCTTTTTCAGGGCAGGCCCTTACATATCCGAATGTCTCATCTTCGCTGGGAATAATTTCTTTGGGATATATTTCATTTTGGTGGCCGGGCATCACAGGCATAAAACGGCATAGGGACCATTCCCTGCTGTTTTCATCGCCGTCGGTTTCGCATATCGTTGCCATGCGTATTGCTTCGGAGTTTCCATCCTGCTCCGACGTGATGCCGTATCTGCGGTATTTGCCGCATATCTTTTTTATGCAAAGGGTCTTGTCGCCGCTTATTGCCTTTTCCAGATGTCCGCCGAATTCCTCCGCCTCTTTTTCAAGGTCATAGAAACTCTGCCATATTTCCCAATGATCAAGAAAATCATGTTCTTTTTTGCTGTCTGCCATAAATACTGCTCCTTTTTTTCTTCCTTTATGATATTCTAGCTGAAAAAAGGCGGAAGTTCACGGAAAAAAAGTTGCGAACTTGGCAAATTGTGGAATGGAAATATGTTTTTGGGCAATACTTCCCTGTCAATCGTTGCGAAGCAGACCGTCCAGCATTTCCCTGTATTGTTCCTTTCCACCAGAATAGCCCACGGCAAGGTCTATCCACTGATTAATCCTGTCCTGTGAGATTATTGCTGTCTTCCAGCAGGACAAAAGCTCGTTCTCATCAGTTTCCTGTATTATGTTCCTTATGGACAATCTGTTTTCCATTATCCTTACAAATACTGCGGGAATGTCCTTGTAAGTCCTGCCTTTTACCACAATTGTTCCTTTTCCTCCGGCAGAAAACTGATCCCTTATGTTTGTATTGACTATTCCATGAGATGCCACAAGCCACAAGGCCAGCCGCTGATATTTCTCTGTGCCTTTTTGGGAAAGAATTTCTGGAAAAAGGGCATATCCCATACATGTATAAAATCGCTTTTGTTGCGGAGAAAGGGCAATCCAAAGACGCAGGGTAGGCGGAGCTGCCTGCTGATCCAAATCGGAATTTGCCCACCAGAGGGATTCTCCCGGCTTCAACTGGGATTTATAGTAGTCTGAAATAGGGGCAATCTGATTCTCCATTTTCCTAAAACTGTCATAAGGAATATGAATCTTGTCAAAAATGGTTTCGCCATGCCGCAAATCCATATCTATCTGATAGCGAGGATAATGAGTGACGGAAATCCCGGAAAGACATTCCTCATAAGGACGGCTTCTAAATTGCACAGGATCGGAAAGTTTTCCGAAAGTAAGATATATTCTTTCTATTCCTTCTATCCGGGTAGATTCCAATATGCTGCTTCCTATGCTTTTCCACTGATTTTTGCTTGTGCTTTTTACCTCGACACCATAATATCCTGCGGCAGTTATATCAGGAAACCTTGCCCCGGAAACTAATTTTATAGTGTCTTTAAACGGAGTGTTTTCCGAAGTATGAAGCATTGCCCTGAAAACATCTTCCTCAAGCTGCGTTCCATTCCTTTTAAGGTAATAGCTGCCGCGGCTGACTGCCTCTTTGTTCAGAAAAACGTCCGTACGGCTCATAAGCTCGGAAAAATCATGAAGTGATGGTTTCTTGTCAGTTGAAATAATCATGCCACTTTTCCGCCAGATTCATAGCTATATTGTAGGCAAGCATAGGCGGCACGGCATTGCCTATTAGCTTGTATGCGTCGCTGGAAGAGAGTTTTCCCTTTATTATGAACTGATAATCGTCCGGGAATGTCTGTATCTTGGCACATTCACGCACTGTAAGACGACGTTCCAGAAGTCCTGATTCAAGCTCCTCGCAATGTTTGCCTCCATGCTCCGCGGAAAGCCGTCTGAACTCTATGTTGCCATGATGTTCAGACCTTATCGTAGGGGCTATTGAATCAAGACGTATTTCCGTCTGTCCCTGGCAATGTCTGCCCATATATTTTGCCTTTGAATAGATTTTCTGTGACGGATCATTGGAAAATTCCGGCTCGGGCAGATCAGAGAAAACATCCCTGCATACTACGGGAGATCTCATTCCTTCCCCTTTGGCAGTATATGAGTGTGTCCTGGGAGGATAAGGGTCATATTCCTTTGGTATCTTTGGCAATGAGAGGGCTTCAAGAGCCTTTGGTTTCAGACAATCCTTTCTGAATCCGAAGAAAATGACGCGTTCCCTGGATTGTGGAACGCCATAATCGGCAGCATGGAGAACCCTTGCAGGAACAACAATGTATCCTTTTCCCCCTGACATTGCGAAATCATGTTCTATTACTGTTTTCGCATCTTCAAGGCTTACAAGTCCCTTTACATTTTCCGCAACAAACATAAGCGGCTTTACAATGTCTATAACGCATTTCATCCATATATACAGCTTGCCGCGATTTTCCTCTGACGGGGCATCCGGGGAAATCCTCACGCCATCGTGTCCTGTCAGGGAACGAAACCCCATCCTTTTTCCAGCTACGCTGAAATCCTGGCAAGGGAATCCCCCTATTACGACATCCGCGTTTCTTGGAAAAATCCTAATGCCTGCCTGTTCCTTTTTCACAAGATCAACTATGCTTTCAAGATGATATACTTCCTTTTTGAAATAGGAAAGCCATGCCGTCATGGCTGATGTCCTGATGTCATTTGCGAAAACAGTATCAAAGCCGGTAGGGGCAAGCCTTACGGACTGTCCCAGTCTTTCTGTAATCCAATTTGGGTGTATGGAAGGATTTACGGATTTCTCATTGACGAGGAATCCGCCCTCAAAGCCTAAATCCATGCCTCCGCATCCGCTGAACAGAGATATGCAGTCCATAACATTTATTATACAAATATAAAAGCAAGGCCGCCTCTAAGTATTTATAGAGGCGGCATAAGGAATTTCCTAAACTACTAACTACTCACTACTAACTTCTAACTGGAAACGTTGAAAAAATTTTTTCAGCGTTTCCATAATTATGCCGTTATGGCGGCGTAGCGGGGGCTGCCCAGGACCTGACGCATGAAACCCTCCGGGGTAAGAATGCCATCTTTCATCATGGAGAATATCCTTGGGGACATTCCGCTTACAAGAGCCGCTCCCTGCTCATTGCTCCTTACTGGCTGCTGCTCGTTGCGGCTGCACACGTTCCAGAATATTATTCTCGGCAGCTCATATCCGGCCTCCGCATATTTGCGGCGGGCATTCTCAAAGCAGGTTTCGGAAGCATTGTCCGTACATACGTCAAATTCCATATCGGAAATTATGTAGATGTCCTGTGGCAGTTCTTCTTGCGGTACCTTGTTTTTCACGGCTGTTCTAAGGACAAGCTCAAAAACCCTGCTTATATCCGTATTGGAACATTCATTATAGCCCATGCAGTATCTTGCCTTTTCCGTTATGTCCCGGCCTTTAATTTCCACCAGGCGTGGATTTTGGGAAAACGTGATAAAGTGGTTTGCGAATGCTCCCCTGTTCCTTTCCGCAAAATAAATTCCAAGACTTATGGCCACGGAGGCAGGGCGTGGCTGTCCGTAGCAGTACATTGAGCCGCTTCCGTCAACCACGGCTATCGCATTCCTGCCGCCTGCGAAATTCTCCAGGGCATTCCAGGAAGTGTCCATTGACAGTCTTTCCTCCTCGGAAAAATCCTTGGAATTGTATCTGTCCACAATCGGGGATATTATGTCATAGGGGTACAGTGTGCCGACATTTATTTTTTCCTCGCCGCTGCGAACCTTCTCCATAAAGGAGGAATATCTTTCGCCGTCATTCCTTATGAAGGCCTTGCGGTATTTGAACATGGCCCTGGACGGCACGGAGGAGTATTCAAAGGAATAATCCTTTGTGCGGAGATTGTTTTCCACTATCCTTATCTGTGTCCTTAATGCGGAAAGTGTTTTGCGGTATTCTCCTGCGTTCATGCCGAGATTTCTCGCAATGGAAAGCCCCAATGACCTTGCCCTGCCGGAGCTTGTGTTTACGGATGGCAGCCATTTTGCCAGCAGGGACGGATTTTTTCCCTCTTCCATGGCCTTGACATCTTTCTGCAGCTGCTCCCTTATTGCGGAAAATGCCTCGTTCCAGCATACAGTGCCTTCCAGCGACAGCAGGTCGTCATAACGTCCGTATTCGGGAATATTGCTTATGTTTTTTATTAAGGACTGTGGCTCGTTTTGGGCAAGCCATTTAAGTATTGTCCGGAACAGCCTCCTCTCGCCCATTCCGCCGCGTATGTCCCTGGCGTAGAACAATGCCTTCATTGCCATGTCAGGGCTTTCCGCATAGGCACGGGCAAAACGATTTGTTATTTCCTCATCTGAAGCATTCCTCAATGCCCCTGCCGTGCCGAAGAAATCCGCACAGGCGGAGCCGCTTGTCCTGTATGCTGCCGCTCCGTTTTCCGTCAATGTCTTTTCCGCTTCGTTTTTCAATGCCTCTAACATGATGTTGCTCCTTATTTACAAGACGCAGTTCATTCAAGACCCGTATCTCAGACTATGCGGCCTCATCTGCGGGAAATTTTATTGCTGTTTGCGTCTTTAATGCTACGTTGCCGCAAAAATTCATATCACAATGAGAAATTCAACTTTTCTTATAAGGAATTTCCTAAACTGCTCACTTCTAACTACTAAGGAAACGCAGATAAAGTAGGTGTTTTTGAAATTTTATTGTCTTA
>R20__coassemble_505_pt1 | contig 28296 bp, 18 predicted proteins | sample R20__metabat2_high_PE_044 | metagenome-assembled genome bin R20 | reverse complement strand
TTTATTGGCAGATAAAAAACTATTGTCACCAACAATTTTGCACATTAAGCCGCAAAAAAAAGCCCGGAACTAAAAATTCCGGGCTTTTTTGTTGCGGCTGGGAGCGGATTATATTATGTTCAGCTCCTTGCCTATCTTGGTGAAAGCCGCAACGGCTTTTTCAAGATCCTTTATCGTATGTCCGGCGGTGACTATGGTGCGCAGCCTTTCCTTGCCCTTGGGAACTGTCGGGAATCCCAGCGGCAGTGCGAAAACGCCTTCCTCAAACAGCCTGTTGGAGAATTTCTTGGCCTTGTCCATATCGCCTATCATTACAGGTGTGACAGGTGTCTCGGAATTTCCGGTGTCAAATCCTGCCTTTTTCAGCTCGCCCTTGAAGAAAGCTGTGTTGTCCCACAGGCGTTTAAGATATTCCGGCTCATTGAGCAGAATGTCAAGCACGGCCAGGCAGGTCGCTGCTACTGACGGCGGCTGTGAGCTGCTGAACATGAACGGTCTTGCAACGCTGCCCAGATAATCGCGCAGGCTCTGCGTAGTGGCTGCGTATCCGCCTACGGCTGCGAATGCCTTTGACAATGTGCCTATCTGTATTTCAATCTTTCCATCCAGGCCGAAATGGCTTACTGTTCCGCGGCCCTGCTTTCCGATTACGCCGGAAGCGTGTGCATCGTCAACCATTACGAATGCGTCATGGCTGTGTGCGATTTCCGCAATCTCGTCCAGCTTGGCAATATCGCCGTCCATGCTGAATACACCGTCGGTGACAACCATCTTGCGGCGGGCTTTCTTTGCTATGTCGCTTTCAAGTATTTCTTTGAGATGTGCCATATCGCTGTGGCGGTACACCTTGCGCTGTGCCTTGGCAAGACGGCCACCATCTATGATTGAGGCATGGTTAAGCTCGTCGGATATGAGCAGGTCTTCGGGCGATGTCATAAGGGACTGGCATACAGCCACGTTTGAGAGGAATCCGCTCTGGAAAAGTATTGATGCCTCGGCGTGCTTGAATTCCGCGAATTTCTTTTCAAGCTCAACGTGCAGGCTCATTGTGCCAATGATTGTGCGGACTGCTGCCGAACCAATGCCGTATTTGAGCGTGGCCTCTATCGCGGCCTGCTTGACTTTCGGGTTGTCAGTCAGTGCAAGATAATTGTTTGATGTCAAATTTATTACTTCCTTGCCGTCTATGATGGAAACCGGCTTCTGTGCGCTCTGCACCACGCGCGGAGCAAGAAAGCGGTTCTCTGCTTTCAGTTTTGCTACTTCTTCTTCTGCGAACTGCAATGTCTTGAATGTCATTGCCTATCCTCCTGAAAATTGTTTGCCATTCCAAAAAAATCTGGCCTAAAAATATAATATAAAAAAACAATAACACAATAAAATATGTATTTTGCCCCGTAAATGCCATTAATGTTAAAATATAATAAATTATTCAGGATTTCGCCGTATGATAACCTTGCGCAATGTTTCCAAATCTTTCACGTCGCAGATACTTCTTGAAGATGCGTCAATGCAGCTTAACGACGGGGATCGTTTCGTACTTGTCGGGCCGAACGGTGCCGGCAAGTCCACACTGTTCAAGATGATGCTTGGGCAGGAGGAATGTGATTCCGGCGAGATCAGCTTCAAGAAAGGTGCGGTTGTTGGCTATCTGCCGCAGGAAAACCCTCCTGTTTCCGAAGAGACAGTATTGAAAACCGTACTGGACGGTGCGGAGGATCTCGGTGGCAAGGTTGAGGCGGAGGCAAAATCCATTCTGATGGGACTTGGATTCAAGGTAAAGGATTTTGACAGGCCGGTAAACACATTAAGCGGAGGATGGGCAATGCGGGCGGCCATGGCGAAACTGCTGCTCAAAAACCCGGATCTGCTGCTTTTGGACGAGCCAACAAACCATCTTGACCTGGATTCGCTTGAATGGCTGGAAAACTATCTGTTGCGTTATCAGGGTGCGGTGTTTTCAATATCGCATGACAGGGATTTCATAAACAAGACCAGCAAGGCCATTGTGTCATTGCAGGATCACAAGCTGCGAATATATTACGGCGATTACGAGCATTTCCTTAGCCAAAGAGAGGCGGAAAGGGAAAAGTTGCTTGCCGCATACAAGCAGCAGCAGGACGAGATTGCCCACATGGAGGATTTTATCGCCCGCAACAGGGTACGTGCCACTACGGCAAGCCGCGTGCAGAGCATGATAAAGCGTCTTGAAAAAATAGAGAGAATAGAGATTCCCCCCGAAGACAAGAAGGTAAAGATCAGCTTTCCACAGCCAATACGCACGGCAACCAAGGTTCTGGAGCTTAAAAACATAAGCAAGACATATCCCATAGAGGGGCATGATCCCATCAAGGTATACGAGAATTTTGATTTCACTCTTGAAAGAGGACAGAAAATGGTCTTCGTCGGGCATAATGGGGCAGGAAAGTCAACACTGCTCAAAATGCTTGCCGGAACAATACAGCCGGATTCCGGCGAGAGGATTCTCGGATTGAATGTAAAGACTGGCTATTTCTCACAGCATCATTACGGAATGTTAGACCCGAACAAGACAGTCCTGCAGGAGGCCATGTCAAATGACCGAATGAATCCGGAATTGATGGTGCGTACTGTTCTGGGAACATTCCTTTTCCATGACGACGACGTGTACAAGCCCACATCGGTGCTTTCCGGCGGCGAAAAAAGCCGTCTTATACTTGTAAAACTTCTGCTTGACCCACCAAACGTACTACTTATGGACGAGCCTACAACTCATCTGGATATGTCAAGCGTGGATGCACTTATAGCGGCATTGCAGGATTTTGAAGGCACATTGTGCTTCATAAGCCATGACGTGTATTTCATAAATGCCCTTGCGGATTCCGTAGTGCATGTTGAGCAGGGCAAGACCACCATTTATCCGGGAAATTACGATTATTTCCTGTACAGGCAAAGACAGAAGGAAAAGGAAGCCGAGGAGCAGCTTGCGGCAAAAAACGCCTCAATGGCAAATTCCGCAAGGGAACAGTCTGATAAAAACCGTACACTTTCAAGCTGGGAAGAGAAAAAGCAGAGGGATTCGGAACTACGCAAGAGAAAACGTCGACAGGAAAAACTGCGTTCCGATATTGCCACGTCAAAAAAAGAGGTTGAAAAACTTGCGGCGGAAATGTCCCAGCCCGATGTATGCTCCGATTATGCCAAGGTCAAGGATCTGGGCGACAAGCTGTCGCAACTGGAAAGCGACATAGCCGCATATACCGATGAGCTGGAAACCCTGGAACTTCTGGATATGGAAGAAGGGATTGTGTGAAAACACTGAGAAAACTGTATTTCAGTGTTTTTTTTGTAAACCTGCCCTAATATTATTTAAAATATATAGGTGAGTTTTTTGCATTAGTTCGGAATTTTATATGGAAAAAGAAATAAAACGCAGAGAAGATTTGAGAAACATAGCGATAATAGCCCATGTTGACCACGGCAAGACAACACTGGTTGACGCAATGCTGAAGCAGACAGGGGCATTCAAGGACAAGTCAGGCGAGGAAACCACCTGCATAATGGATTCCAATGACCAGGAAAGGGAACGAGGCATAACAATCCTTTCCAAGAACACGTCGGTAAAATACGGAAATACCACAATACACATAGTAGACACGCCCGGACATGCCGATTTCGGCAGCGAGGTTGAGCGCGTCCTACGAATGGTGGATGGCGTCCTGCTGCTAGTGGATGCATTGGACGGCCCGATGCCGCAGACCAGATTCGTATTGAAAAAATCACTGGCTCTGGGATTGCGTCCAATCGTTGTAATAAACAAGATTGACAGGCCAAACTGCAATCCGAACGCGTCGCTGGACAAGGTTTTTTCCCTGTTTATGGAACTTGACGCCACCGACGAGCAGCTGGATTTCCCCGTAGTTTATGCCGTAGGCAGGGATGGCTGGGCCACTTATGACCCTGCCGTCAAGACTGACAATCTGAAAGCCCTGTTTGACACGATAATAAAGCACGTTCCAGGGCCTGCCGATGACGAGGAAGGGCCGCTTCGCCTGCTTGTCACAATGCTGGATTACAGCTCCTATACTGGCAGGATCGGCATAGGACGCATATCGCAGGGCAGGATTTCAGAGGGGCAGCAGGTAATGCTCGGTTCGGCAAAAAAGCCACTTATACAGAGAAAGGTACTGCAGCTGATGGGATATCAGGGTCTGCAAAGGATAAACATAAAGCAGGCCAGGGCAGGCGACATTGTCGCCATTGCCGGTCTTGAAGGCGTTGACGTTGGAGACACGGTCAGCTGCACGGAAGATCCGGGCTGTCTGCCCACATTGGAGATTGAGCCGCCAACACTTTCCATGGAGTTTTTTGCCAATGACGGGCCTTTCGCAGGCAGAGATGGCAAATTCGTCACAATCACGCAGATAAAGGATCGTCTGATGCGGGAACAGGAAACCAACGTTGGACTAAAGGTTGAGGAAATAACCGCCGGCACTACCGGGTACAAGGTCTCTGGCCGAGGCGAGCTGCATCTTTCCGTACTGATTGAATCCATGCGTCGTGAAGGCTATGAGCTTTGCGTTTCCAAGATGGTAGTCCTTACCAAGGAGGAAAACGGCGTAAAGATGGAACCCGTGGAATACCTCGTCATGGACGCTCCCGCCGAATATCAGGGCAATATAATGACCGCGATGGGCGAACGCGGAGCGCAGATGAAGAACATGGTCATTGGCGAGGACGGCAGAATACGCTTTGAGTATGTAATATCATCAAGGGCATTGATAGGCCTGAAGTCCAAATTCCTTAGCTTTACAAGGGGATCCGGCCTTATGCATCATAGCTTTTACGGCTATATGAAGGAAGGATCATTCAGTCCTGTGAAGAGGAATGGCGTGTTCGTAGCAAAGGAGACAGGACAGACGGCAAGCTATGCCCTGAACACATTGCAGGAACATGGCACGATGTTTGTCGGGCCAGGCGAGGAGGTTTACGCAGGACAGATTGTCGGCGAGAACTGCCGTGGCAATGACCTGGTCACCAATCCCTGCAAGGAAAAGCATCAGACCAATATGCGCTCATCAACGGCTGACGCGTCAGTAATACTCACACCGCCGATAAAAATGAGCCTGGAGCAGTCAATAGAATACATAGCAGAAGACGAGTTCGTAGAGGTGACGCCGCACAACATACGCATGAGGAAGAAAATCCTTGATCATGGCAAGCGCCGCCGCAGCGAACGTCCTGTATCAGAAGAGGAGGATTAAAAATGAAAAGGATTATGTTCAGACAATTGGGAATTGCGGCATTGTTCGCAACAGCATTGCTGCTTTCCTCATGTGCCGGCAACAAAAGACAGTATGCGACATCACTTCAATACATTGATGCCGCAACAGTAGAAGCAATAAAGCTCCCGGAAGTACCTGAGAAGGGATCAGCATTGTTTGAATCGGATTTCAAAACCCTTCACGATGAGCAGGAAAGCCGCACCGAGGGAGACTGCCTTGCCGCGGAAAAGGATGCGAAATATGATTTTCCCGAAATGTTCCCCGCAATGAAGGAATTTTACGAGAAACTGCCAGAGGCCAACAGGAAATTCATAGATTCCGTCGGTGATGAGACATATCTCGCTGTAAAGATCGCAAAAAGGAAATATGACCGTGCAAGACCCTATGAGACAGACACAACCCTTGAACCGTGCATAACAAAGCCCAAAAAGGGAAGCCGTGCTTATCCAAGCGGTCATGCGACATATTCCAGGGTTTATGCCCTTATGCTTACCGAATTGATGCCAAAAAGGCGTTCAGAGTTCGTGACAAGGGCGGAAATGATAGGCCGTAGCCGGATTGTCGGAGGAGTTCATCACCCTACCGATATTGAGGCAGGCCGCAGACTGGGCAATGCCCTGTTCGCAAAATACATGGAAAACAAGCTGTTCCGTGCGAATATGAGGGATTTGCACCAATATTTGCCCAAATAATCGCATAAAAACCCTGTTTTTTTGCTTGAAAAACGCTGAAAAAATGTCTTTTTTCAGCGTTTTTTATTGATCCTACCTGGCGAAATAACGACCTGCCTTCTGGAATATTATTCCGGCAACCTCCAGCTCAAACAAGGCCACCGACATTTGCTGAACAGTGCTTCCGGAACACCTGACTGACAGCTCATCTGCCGTAAGACCGTCTTTTTCCTCTGATATGGTCTTGTAAATCACGGCATTTTCCGGAGACAGGCTCTCAATTTGAAATTCCGGCCTTTTTTCCTCCCTTTTCCCAGGAACAAGCTGTTTTTTGCAATCCTTGTTAAGACAGGAGAGTATGTCCTCCGCACTTTCGCAAAGCCATGCCCCATTTTTTATAAGATAATGCGGCCCCTGCGAATACCTGTTGTCCGCCTGACCGGGGAGTGCGAGAACCTCCCTGCCCTGTTCTAGGGCACAACGTGCCGTAATCAAAGACCCGGAGCAGAATGTCCCCTCTATTACCGTTGTGGCATTTGAAAGGCCGGATATGATCCTGTTCCGCAATGGAAAACTTGTCTGCCTTGCGGACTGCGTAAGCGGATATTCGGATATGACCGCTCCGCCGGAATTGGCAATCTCGTCTGCCAGACGACGATTTTCCTTAGGATAGGTTTTCAACAGTCCGGAACCCAGTACTGCCCAGGTTATGCCATTTGCAGACAGTGTGGCCTTGTGGGCGGCGGAATCTATTCCTCTGGCAAGGCCGCTTACTACGACCACACCTGCCTTTGACAGTCCTTCCGCAATGCTGCCTGCCATTCTTGTCCCATAAGGCGTTGGAGTCCTAGTACCGACTATCGCAACCGCGGTCCTGCCAAACACGTCGCAATTACCCCTGACGTATAGGACAATCGGCGCACTATATATAAATGCTATTCTTTCAGGATATGAACAATCCTCACGGACAATTATCCTTATGCCATTCCTTTCCGCAAGATCAAGTTCCTTTTCCGATGAAAACCTCTTAAAGAATCTCGCAGTCTTCTCGGCACAATCCAATGTGAATGCCGCATCCTTGAAAAGGCTGTAAGTATCCGCCTTGACGGCTTCCGACGCACTGCCGTATATTTTCATAAGTGAATGGGACTTTTCCGCATTGAATGGAAATGCCGCATTCAGCTTGATCCTGGCAAGATACTCCTCCTCACTGACTGAAATGGATTGACTTATATCATTGATCTCTTTTTCCTGCATATAGTTATCCTCAATATCCGCCTATATTCCAAGATAATCATTCTTGTCCATTATCCGGTACTGCACGGCTTCCATTATATGAGCCTTTTCTATCTTGTCGCAGCCTGCAAGATCCGCTATTGTGCGTGCCACCTTTATTATCTTGTCCATAGACCTTGCGGAAAAGCCAAGATGATCCATGGCCATCTGCAACACGGAAGAGGCCTCGTCAGGAAGATTGCAATATTTCCTCATATCCTGTGCGGACATGAACGCATTTGCAGCTCCAGCCCCGCTATGACCGAAACGCCTGTGCTGAATCTCTATGGCACGGCATACCCGTCCTGCGATCTGTTCCGTCGTCTCACCACTGGGAGCGTCCTGCCAGTCCTCGTATTTCATTGGTGCTAGTTTGACATGTATGTCAATCCTGTCAAGAACAGGGCCGGATATCCTCGCACGGTATCTGTTTACCTGTACCGGTGTGCAGGTACATTCCCGTACAGGATGGCCAAGATATCCGCAGGGACACGGATTCATTGCGGCTACAAGTGTGAATCTGGCCGGATATGACACGGATTCCCTGACACGGGATACCGTCACCCTGTGTGTTTCCATTGGTTCTCGCAGGGCCTCTATCGCCGCACGGGAAAATTCTGGGAACTCGTCAAGGAAAAGTACACCATTATGTGCCATTGACACCTCTCCCGGACGAGGATTGCTGCCTCCTCCTATAAGCGCGGCATCAGATATTGAATGATGTGGCTCACGAAACGGCCTGCTGGCCACCAGCTGACCTGCCTGTGTCATTCCAGATACGGAATAAATCTTTGTTGTTTCCAAAGCCTCCTCCTCGGTCATTGGAGGAAGCAGTCCGGCAAAACGCTTTGCAAGCATACTCTTGCCAGATCCTGGCGGACCTACGAGAAGTATATTGTGCAATCCGGCGGCGGCGATTTCCAAGGCCCTTTTGGCAAAGACCTGTCCCTTTACATCAGAAAAATCCAGATATGACGGTCTGTATTCGCTGAAAGGCTTATGGGAACATTCTGGCAATTCCTGCCCCCCGGAAATCCAATCCGCGGCCTGACGAAGCGTATCCGCCCTGTAGCACGGCACGCCGGAAGCGGCAGCCTCATCCGCATTGCCGGAAGGGACAACAGCCACGCATCCGGGACAGGACTGTCTCAATGCCAATAGCATTGGCAAAACACCAGCCGCCGGACGTATTGTGCCATCCAGTGCCAGTTCACCGAGGAAATATGTATTATCCAGCCTGTTTTCTTCCGTATAATCTATTCCGCCGGAAGCGGCAAGCAGTCCCAATGCTATCGGCAGATCAAAATGTGTGCCGGTTTTCTTCTTTTCCGCAGGGGCAAGATTGACCGTTATACGTTTTGGTGGTATATTGTACCCGGATGTCTTCAAGGCGGCAATCACCCTGTCCCTGGCCTCCTTTACTGCCGCATCCGGCAATCCTACGACATTGTACGCCGGCAGTCCTGACGCAAGGAACACCTCGGCGGAAACCCTATATCCGTCAATGCCCCTTAGTGAAAGTGTATTTATTTTAGCAAGCATATTATGCACCTTTCCTTTTTAAAACAGTTTTTACAACCTGTCTTAATGATATTATACAATGTCAATGCGACAACGTACTGTCGCATTTTCGTAAGGGCATAAAAAAAACGCCGAAAAATCGGCGTTTTTTTCAAATTATGAGCAAATTTATGGTCAATAGGCCGTAAATTCAATCTCCTTTCCAGACGCTTCCTTCAGCTGAATGCCTACGGTATCGCCTTTGAGTATCATGCTTGCTATCTCCTGCGTATCCTGTGTTTTCGTTACGGCAGAAAACACCGCCCTGCCAGATGCGTAGCTGTCAAGGCTGATATACTTGAAATTGTGCCTGAGCATATCCTTTTTCAGATTTTCAACCTGTTCAAGTCCGGAAAGCCTTGTGAATATAAGCTTTATAAGAGGATCTGATTTCAACTGCGGGTCAACTCTGGCGGACGTATCCTTTGCCAGAATGGACGCAAGGCTTTCCATTGCCTTTGATACAGACTCATCCTTTGACTTGGAACTCGCCGTTCCCTGTCTGGAAATATCGCTTAGCCTTCTGCCTAGAGGTAGCTGCACGACTTCGGCAGATCCCTCGGCAGACGCAGGGAAGAAATCAGTAGCAAGAGAACCGGTATTTATTATATATGACTTGGCCTTTACCTTTATGTACATCTCCGCATTTATGTCAGCCGCTGCCGCCATAAGGGCATCAAAGCTGCCGTCTCCGTTCTTCTCAGCAGGCATGATTTCCACCGACATTATTGAATTTTTTTCCATGTTTTCGGCAAACTTCTTGGCAAAACCGGTCTTTGCTGGAGTCTCCTCAATGAAAAGAGCCGCCTTTGGGCCTGATACAGGCTTTACAAGGCCTTTTGCACGCACGGCAGAGGCAATCTTGTTTGGAAACAGGTAGACATTCGCCTTCAGGAAATAATTGTCCCTGTCAAGCCCTTCCGCCTGTATCTTGTATTTCCTTATGAAGAAATCAGGATCTTCCTCTACAAGCTCCTCCATTACGTCATATTTCCCGTCTGACTTATATGAATCATCGGCAAACAGCTCCGCTACACGTCTGACGGCCTGCAATTTTACCTCATATACGGCCCTTTCCCTTGTCTCATTCACATTCTTGTCATTATATCTGACCATGCCTTCTACAAAGACTGGCTCTTCAGAATCCTGAAAGGACTGAGTCCTTCTGCCTGTGGAAGAACAGGATATTACGGACAAGGAAAATACAGCTATTGCCACAAACCTGATTATGCTATTGAATTTCATATCGCACCACCTGGAACAGGCCTTTGAATCAACCTATAAGATCCATAAGGGCCTTGTTGGATACCGCTATTGACTTAACCCTCTCAAAAGGTATCCAGGCTGATCTCAGTGAGAAATCCTTTAGGATATTGCGGACAAAATGACTGAAATCGGATTCCCTGTCGGCAGCCTCGGTAGCAGGCTGTGGTCCAAGCACTATTACACCGTTCACGTCCTGCATTACGACAAAGTCAGCTATGCCAAAGGCAGCCGCCGTCACATTGGATGGGTCATAGTCCTTTACGAACACCTGCTGCCACTCTATCTCCAATCCGAGCTTTTTTGCCTGTTCGTAAAGTGTATATATGGCATAGTAGGCATACCTTTCCTGTCCTTTTGGGAACATAAGACCCCATTTAAGCCATTTCTCGTCAGTAGCTGGCTTCCAGGATGAGGCCTGTTCAAGATCCGCCTCGTTGGGAACATCTACAGGGGGCTCGTGCATTCCGACAAGCATCTCTATAAGCTCGCCCTGTGTTATTCCGGTTTCCTCAAGGTTTATAAATTTCTCAAGTTTGCGTACATCAGAAAGTATTGAGGCGACATCCTTGAAAGGCATTCTCTTGTTCAGGAAGTAATCAGCCATATCGCCTTCATTTATAGAGACATTCATTCCTCCGAGCAGCTGATTGAGAATGTTCTTGTAGTTCTGATTTGAGGTCTGCTTAAGCTCGACTGTCCAACCCTGTGAAAGCTGGAAGTCCAATGCCTCCTCTATGTTCACAAGCGAGGAAACAGGGAGAGCCGTAGACATAACAATCTGTTTGCTCTCCTTTACAAACTTGTTAAGCCATTTTGAAATATAAGGCTTGTTGGAATCAGTCAGGATCATAAGATGGACGTCATCTATTATGATTGCCTTGTAATTGGAAATGACCTCATCCATTCTGTCTATAACGCCACGCTGAATTGCAATGTCAACGCCTTTTGACAGACGCAGGCCGGAAGTGACAAATATATTATCATATCCCAAGTTCTTTGAAAGTCCTTCGGTAATGAGATTGACAAAATGGGTCTTTCCCGTGCTTTGCTCACCATAAATGACAAGGGGATTGTAAATCGTTCCCGGTGTCTCAATTACGGCCATTGCGGCCGCATGGGCAAAACGGTTATGGGAACCGGAAAGCATGGAATTGATATTTTCCGTCGGTATAAGCGGCAACTCCAGATTCCACCTTGTGTTAAGGTTTATACTGGTGCTTTCCTTACGTTCCTTGATTTCATCCTTGCTGTCCGAATCAGTTGGAATGTCGCTGGTCTTTTTCGGAGTTGACTTGCGTATATGGGCAGAAGGCATGAATCCTGAACGGGAACGTCCTTTGGAAGAACCGAAAGGATTGAATCCCTTGCTCTTGCCTTTCTTGGATTCCTTTGCTTCAGGCTTGGCTGGCTTGGGAGTATTTTCCGCCGATCTTGCGGAAACGGCAGGTGCCGGAGGAGGCGGTACATTCATTCCACCCTGTCTTGACGACATACCGGGTGCCGGAGGAGGCGGAACAGCAGATCTTCCCGACATGGTTGGTGGAGGAGGGACACGCTGGGACTGTGCCTTCAACTGTTCTTCCTCGCGGAGCTTGTCATAATCGGGAATCGGTGCGATAGGCTGTGATTCCGTTATATAGCCACTGTACGGATCAACAGGCTCATTGGGATCAACGAATACGGATCCCATTCCACCACCATTGTACGCCGCCGCGGCTTCAGGGCTTACGCCGGGCAATGTGTTGGTATTCGAATCAAAATTGTTCATTGCGGATGGGAAAAGCTGCTGTCCCATCTGCGAGGAAAGGGCATCTGTATCTATTACCGGGACAGGCTTGACATTTGGCATTTCCGGAGCGCCTGGGCTGGTAAGGAACGGATTGTTTTCCATCACATTCTGACTGTCGGCCTTTTCCTCTTTTTTCCTCTTGGAATTTTCCACCGGATCAATTCCCTGTTCCTTGGCTATGCCTTTCAGCTTGGCATCAACATCGCCGTCCACCTGAGAAAGGTAAATTACGAAATTATACTCATCATCCTTGACCTTTTCCGGTCTGGAACATACCTTTCCAAGCTCTTTTACTACGAGGAAAACGTCCCTCATATCGCATTTGAGCAAAAGCTCATGTCTTTGTGGGTTCTTGTCAGTGGGTGCGGCAGAAAGTATCCAATCTTGAATCATAAATCAACCTTCTCTATAGCAATAAGTTCAATTAGAAAATCTAAAACCAAATCTTTTGAATAAGAAATACCATCTACGTTGATAAACGCTATACCTTCCTTGCGGCAAATGGATGAAAACTCATTACCTACGTCCTCCGGCAGACTGCCTATGTACGCGATTCCGGATATGTCATCATGAGTACTGGAAGAAAACATTTCGGCGGCAACAGCATCATCGCTCTTGCGGACAGAGGCACGGCTTACAAAGAAAGGATTTTCCTTGGATGAAAGGGAATATGAATCCATGTCTTCCAGAAAGGTTTCCAGAAGCTGCGAGGAATCCTGCGTGTACAGGAACATTACCCTTCTGCATCTTGACTGTGGCACTCCGTCCGGGACATTGCGCAGTACAGGATTGCCCTTTGGTATGGATATTGACTTTTTTTCCTCTGGCTTCGGCTTTTCACCTGCCTGTTTTTCCGATTTTTTTGAATCTTCGTCGGAATTTTGTCCTGCCATAGAATATTCATTCCATACAGGATTTTCTTCCTTGGTATTGATTACAGTATCAACAGGCTTCTTTTCATCAATTGCCTTGTGAGCGGGTTTTTCTTCAGGAGTATTGGTAGCAGCCTGCAAGACGACTTGTTTTTTCTCCGCGGCATGTTCCAAATTCTCTTTTTCAAGCTCACGACGGCTTATCTGCAATTCCTCGGCCTGCTTCAGCAGTCCTGGCATTTTGTCAAGCAGGCTGTTGAGGCTTTCCAAGAGTTCTTCAGTGTTTTTTCCTTTAATTTCTTCCATAAGGATAATTCCAGGCCTTTCGGTCAGGTATTCTTATTTATTATTATACCAATTATAATTCTATGTCTGTAAAGGAAAATTTTTATGCCTTATGGCAATATAATTCCCTTGTCAGGACATTCAATCCTGGCTGGGACTATTTTTCCGACATCAGAGCCTGATCTTACACCATCAATGTTCAGCGTCAGGAAATTAGAGGTCAGCCCCTGAATATTTCCTTCCGAATGGGACATTATCAGCGTATGCAAGGTTTTCCCTTCCATTTTTCTGAAGAAATCTTCACGCAGTGCGGAATCTATGGCATGAAGCCGCAATGAGCGTCTCCTGATTTCCGCTGGAGAAACCTGTCTCATTTCAGCCGCCCTTGTGCCGGAACGAGGCGAGAAACTGAATACATGCAGGCCAGAAAGTGCGATTTTCCTTATAAAATCGCATGAATCCTCAAAATCCCTATCCGTTTCTGACGGAAATCCGACAATCACATCAGCATATATTCCCACATTTGGAAAGACAGAACGCAGTCTGGCAACCATATCTCCGTATTCCTCCGTGCTATATGGACGACGCATTTCCCGCAACACCTTGTCGCATCCGCTCTGCAAAGGAAGATGGAAGTAGTCGCAGAACCTATCCCCCCCCGAGGCCAGCGTCTCTATCAGCGGCTGTGTTATTTCCTTTATTTCCAATGATGAGAATCTTATGCGGTAATTGCCTTCAAGCTCAAATATGCGACGCATCAGATCATTCAGGTCCGCTCCAGTTTCAGGACAATGATAATACCCGAGCCTTGTGCCGCAAAGGACTATTTCGGAAAATCCATTCTGTATAAGCCGCCTTATTTCGCATATCGCGGATTCAAGAGGTTTTGATCTAAGCTGGCTGCGTGCCATGTTGACAAGGCAATATGAGCATTTGAGATTGCAGCCGTCCTGTATCTTGACAAATGCCCTTGACCTGCCGTAAAAGCCGGAAACAGATGAGAAATCCTGCGGAATCTCATGTCCGCATACCGCGGAGGCGATTTTCTCCTTGTCAGCATTTGGGAAGATTTCCGCATTTGAAGCTACGGCCTTTATTTTCTGCGGAGCGAGCTGTGCCAGACAGCCGGAAACAAGAATGCGGCAACGGCTGTTTGTGGCGGCGGATTTGCGTATGAATGCCAGAACGTCCCTGTCCGCCTTGGACGTGACAGAACAGGAATTTACGACAACGCAGTCCGCCGCCGCCGCATTGTCCGTCTCCTCATTTCCGTCGGAGATTATCTTCTCACGCAGGCTTTCCGTCTCAATCTGGTTCACCCTGCATCCGAATGTCTTGAACAGTATTTTCATTTGTCAAATCTATTATATATATATGTTGTACGCATATTGTACCTACATTATATATACAATTGCAATACAAATAATTACAAATATTATATTTCAACTTCCAATCCCCTCACCCTTTCTGGCTTTTCCCTCTTCCATCCTTGTGCTACCGCATTTGATGAATAGCGCTACACTACATGCAAGCGAGCAGCGTAGTGCCTTGCAGCCCTAAAAACGACACAGTGTGTCGTTTTTGCCCTAAAGGGACGGACTTCACCCCTTGTGGGTGAGGGGCTGGGGGTGGGGGGAATGATTAATCGCCGCAAGGACGGCATAAAAACAGGCATCCTCCGCCCGAAGAACGTAATTTCCCAAGGAAACGCTTACAATTCCAGCTTTTTCCGAAATTTCCAGCTCGCTCTGCGTGAATCCCCCCTCCGGGCCAACGAAGATGGAAAATTCCATAACTTTTCCGCATTGAACGGCAAATCTGCCGACTGATTCAGCAACGGAAATGCCTCCGAACGATGCTATAATACCCTTTGAAACAGGAACAATGTCCCTGTATCGCATTGGTGTCCTGATTTCCGGCAGATCCGCCCTCTCGCATTGCCTGCATGACGAAATCATTATCTGCCTTAATCGGGCAAGCCGCCTTTCCCATTCCCTTGCGTCCGATGCGATTCCGCCCTGCTGTGTACGCTCCGTTATTATAGGCTGGAATATGCATACGCCTGCGGCTGTACAGCGTTCAATTATTGCTTCAAAGGCAGCCCTCGCAGGCATTGCGAAACACAGGGTTATTTTTGCCGGAACAGTCCTTTTAGGCAAATCCTCAATTATCTCGCCCTCGGCATAGTCCCGTCCAAATTCCCTTATCATGCCATTCCAGGAATTGCCAAGGCCGTCAAAAATCTTAATCCGGTCTCCCGGCCTGGCACGTAGAACCTTCCTCAAATGGGTTGATTCCTCGCCTGCCAGGCGGAAGGCCGGATATCGCAAGTCTTCCTGGTTGACGTAGAACTGGGACATTATTTCTTCTTCTTGCCTTTGAGGATGTCTTTCAGCTCGTCAAAAAGTCCTTCTTTTTTCGCAGCATTGGAAGCTGCCGATGCCGTCGACTGTACATCTTCCTGAACTGTACCACCGTCATTTTCTGCAGCGGCAAGCTGCGTATACAGTTCCTTCTGTCTGGGCGTAAGATCCACAGGGATTTCCACCCGTATCTTTACCAGAAGATCTCCTCTTGGGCGGCCTCCTGTGCCGGGCATTCCCTTTCCCTTGACACGGAACATCTTGCCGAACTGCGTTCCGGACGGTATGCGTATAGTAGTCTTGCCACCCTCAATAAGCGGAACATCTGCCTCTCCACCAAGAACCGCCTTCCACACGGGTATTGGGCATTCATAAATAAGATCCCGTTTTTCCCGTATGAAATGTGCATGTGGACGAATGTTTATCTGTATGTACAGGTCGCCTGGAGAGCCGCCGCGTATTCCGGCATCGCCTCCGGCTGCCACACGCATTACACCGCCATCCTCTATGCCTGCCGGAACCTTGATAGTTATGGGTGCTTTGCGTCGCACTCGTCCCTGTCCGCCGCACTTGGGACAAGGATCTGTTATTTTCTCGCCGCTTCCACCGCAGGCAGGACATGGCTGACGGAAAGAGAAGAATCCCTGCGAGTACTGTACATGGCCTGTGCCATGGCATTGTGGACATTGCTTTACGGAATCCTTGTCCTTCGCTCCAGTACCACTGCAATCCGGGCAGGTTTCCGTCCTTTCCACGTCAAGAGGGATCTTTATGCCCTTGAATGCGTCTTCAAGCGAGATTTCCGTCTCATATTTCAGGTCAGACCCTCTATGGCTACGCTGCTGCTGGGAACGTCCTCCGCCCTGCGAAAACACGTTTTCAAACAGGTCTCCAAAGATGTCCCCCATGTTTCCGCCGCCAAATCCGCCACCGAAGGGACCGCCGAATCCGCCAGCACCACCAGCTCCGGCACCGCCTTTCAGGGCCTCCTCACCGTACTGGTCATAAATCTGCCTCTTCTTGTCATCGGACAGAACCTCGTAGGCCTCGTTGATTTCCTTCAATTTGGCCTCGGCTTCCTTGTTTCCTGGATTGAGATCCGGATGGTATTTCTTGGCCAGCTTCCTCCACGCAGATTTGATCTCATCCTTGGAAGCATTCCTAGGTACGTCTAAAAGTCTGTAATAGTCCGCCATTGAAATAGTCCTTTCCGTTATTGGATTAGCAATCTAATTACTACTCATTGCTAAGGAAACACAGATAAAGTCAATGTTTCCAGTCTTATGCGTCATTGCGAGCGGTAGCGAATCAATCTGATTCAGGAACTTTTTTATACAACAAAAGATTGCTTCGTCGCTAATGCTCCTCGCAATGACGATTTAAGGAATTTCCTAAATTTCTCACTGCTAACTGCTAATTGGAAACGCAGGAAAAAGCTCTTTTTCTGCGTTTCCACAAAATTAGTACTTCCTGTCATTTACAGGCCAAGGCAGAGCCCTATTTCCATAAGACCCTGCCTTGCTGCATACGGAGTTATTTCTTGTCGCCGTCAACAACTTCAGCGTCTACCACGTCATCCTTGGGGGCATCCGCCTTTGCTCCGGCTGTGCCTGCGTTTCCAGCAGCGTCAGCCTTTGCCTTTTCCTGGCTGGCCTTGTAAACGGCCTCTCCGAGCTTCTGTGAATTGCGGAGCAACTCGTCCTTGGCGTGCTTGATCTTCTCAACATCGTCGGACTTCATTGCCTCTTTAAGCTCGTTTATGCCTCTGTCAACCGCAAGGCGGTCTTCCTGGCTTATCTTGTCGCCATGTTCGCGGAGAGCCTTTTCCGTAGTATAAAGGACAGTATCGGCCTCGTTCTTTGCTTCAACCTTCTCCTTGTACTTCTTGTCAGCCTCTGCGAACTCCTCGGCCTGCTTCATGTACTTGTCAATGTCCTCCTTGGATAGCTTGTTCGGAGCGCTGATGGTTATATGCTGCTCCTTGTTTGTGCCGAGATCCTTTGCGGACACGCTCAGTATGCCGTTCGCGTCTATGTCAAACTTGACCTCAATCTGAGGAACCCCACGGGGTGCTGGCGGTATTCCGTCCAGGTCAAACTTGCCGAGGGACACATTGTCATTTGCCATGGCTCTCTCGCCCTGAAGGACGTGTATTGTCACGGCAGGCTGATTATCAGCGGCAGTGGAGAATATCTGGGTTTTCTGTACCGGGATCGTGGTGTTCTTGTCAATGATGTGCGTCATTACGCCGCCCAGTGTCTCGATGCCGAGTGAGAGCGGGGTCACGTCAAGCAGAAGGACGTCCTTGACATCGCCGGTAAGGACTGCCGCCTGTACTGCCGCACCGGAGGCAACACATTCCATCGGGTCTACGCCGCGCTCAATCTTCTTGCCGATGTATTCCTCAACGAATTTCTGCACGCAGGGCATACGGGTAGGTCCGCCTACGAGAATAACCCTGTTGATGTCGGAGCTGCGGAGATTTGCGTCCTGCAATGCCGTGTCTATGGATTTCTGGCATTTGCGTACAATGGAATCCACGAGGGCTTCCAGTTTGGCACGGGACAGCTTTATCGCAAGATGTTTCGGGCCTGTAGCGTCAGCGGTGATGAATGGAAGGTTGATTTCCGTCTCCATAGTGGTGGAAAGCTCTATCTTTGCCTTTTCGGCTGCTTCCCTTATGCGCTGTGATGCTGTAGGATCATTCAGAAGGTCAATGCCATTTTCCTTGCGGAACTCGTCAGAAATATAATTGACGATCGCACGATCCATATCCGTACCACCGAGCTGCGTGTCGCCGGAAGTGCTGGTGACATCAAATGTGCCTTCCTTGCTCATCTCCATTATGGTGACATCCAGTGTACCACCGCCGAGGTCAAACACCATTATCTTCTGATCCTTGCCTTCCTTGTCTATGCCGTAGGCAAGAGCCGCGGCAGTAGGCTCGTTGACAAGGCGTACCACCTCAAGTCCGGCGATTGTACCGGCATCCTTGGTGGCCTGTCTCTGATTGTCGTTAAAGTAGGCAGGAACGGTTATTACGGCCTTTTCAACCTTTTCGCCGAGGAATGCCTCCGCGTCGCGTTTCACTTTCTGCAAAAGGAATGCGGAAAGCTGCTGCGGTGCAAATTCCTTGCCTGCCACCGTATATTTGTGATCTGTTCCCATTTTGCGCTTGAAGGCGGATATTGTGCCATCCGGGTTTGCTACTGCCTGACGGCGAGCTGGTTCGCCTACGAGCATCTGGCCGTCTTTGGCGAATGCCACATAAGACGGGAATGCCTTTCCCCCAAGGCTGGTCCCCTCAGCCGACGGAATTATCGTAACTTTGCCGCCTTCCATTACTGCGGCTGCGGTGTTTGATGTTCCAAGGTCTATTCCAATTATTTTTGCCATTTTTGTCTTTCTCCTTAATTGATACTAAAATCCTTATTTAATTGCTGATTTTTTCTTCGCCTTCCGGCGTTTCTTCCTTTTCTTCATTCTTTTTCTCTTCGGGATGAGGCTTGGGGTCCGGCTTTTTGCGGGCAATCTTCACCCTTGCCGGCCTAAGTATCTTCTCGCCCAGATAAAAGCCTTTTTGCAGTTCTTCCACAACAAGGCCGTCATTTTCATCCGTACCGTCCACTATGCCTAATATTTCAGTCGCCATAGGGTCGTAAGGCTTGCCCACTGTTTCCATCGGGCGAACACCCTCGGATTCAAAAATCTTGTCAAATTCCTTGAATATCATCTTCATGCCTTTCACGGTGTTTTCAAGACCGGGGGCATTGACTGTTTCAAGGTGCCTGCCTGCCGCAAGCATTATGTCATACATGGGCAGCATTTTTGAAAGAAGCTCCGCCTTGCCATACTGTATCAGGCCAGGACGTTCACGCTCTATGCGTTTGCGGTAATTTTCAAATTCGGCCTTGCCCAAAAGCATCTGATTGTAATAATCCTTGGCCAGATTTGTCTGTTTTTCAAGCTCCGCTTCCATTTCGGCAATCTTCTTGTTTCCTTCCTCGTCAGAGTTGCCAAACATCCTGCTGAAAAGGCCTTTCCTGCCTTTCGGGGCTTCTTCCGTCTCCGCGGTGGAATCCTCTGTTTCCTCTTCGGATTCTTCCTGTGCTTCCTGCATTTCTTCCTCAGGAAGCTCCTGACCTTCTTCCGGGTTTTCCATGTATTCTTCTTCCATGTTCATTTTAATCTTCAAACTCCAGCTTGTCCCATTCTTCCAGCATGTCTTCCATCATGCGGCTGACTGTCTCTACGAGGGATATCATGCGCGGATATGCCATTCTCTTGTATCCGAGTATGCCTATCATGCCTACCGTCTTGTTGTTTATACGGTATGAGCTTGAGACAAGGCTGAAATTCTTAAATTCCTTTATATTATTTTCTGAACCTATTGTCACATCAACTGCCTTGCGGCTGCTGTCGGAGGAAAGTGCCGGGCGGCTGCTTTCCCGCAAACGTCTGCGTAGCAGGCCGGAAAAACGCTCCTTTTCCTCCAGAAGACGTGCCAGATCCCTCATGTCATCCGGGCTTACGTCCTCAAAATTTGAATAAATACGGCTCAGGCCGTCCATATACAGGGCATCCTCATTGCTTATGGAACTTTGCAGATAGTCTGCCAGCTTGCCCAGGAGTTCCGCAACCCTTGCGTCGTGTGCCGCAGGCATAAACTCATCATTTATTATGTCATAGCATTGCCTGAACGTAAGTCCCCTAAGACGGCTGTTGAGGGCCACGGCTATCTCACGCAGCATTGTCCTGTCTATCGGATAGCGAAGAACGAAGGCCGTATTCTTTATTATGCCGGAATGAGGTACAATTACGACAAGCACGCTGTTTGAGGCAAGGCTGACAAGCTCTATACGTTTTAACGCGTCGTTCTCCGTGTCAGCACTCATTACGAATCCGGCACACTGGGACATTTCAGAGAGCATTCTTGACGTATGCTTCAGGAATCCGTCAAGCTGTTCTATGCGGCGCTCGTATTCACGTTCAAGACGTTCCTTTTCCTGCGAGGCCATTCTCTGCATACGGGAAATATTGTCAACGTATGCACGATAGCCTTTGTCCGTGGGAATCCTGCCGCCGGAGGTGTGTGGCTGGAAAAGATATCCTTCCTCTTCAAGCTCCTTTAGCACATTCCTTATGGTCGCACTGGAAACATTGAATCCGCCTTCCTTGGTTATTATGTCGGAACTTACAGGCCGTCCAGTGTTCACATAGTTGAACACTACCCAGTTGAGTATTTTCTCTTTCCTGTTTTTAGCGTCTTCCGGTCTAAGCACTCTCATATCTTTGCCCTGGATTGTGGCTGCGGCTTTCTGATACACCGTATGCCCTTTTCCAAAACTGGCACTCAATGCTTTTGAGTGCTAAAAATATTATAGCCTATCCTGGCTTAATTGTCAACCCCTTTGTCAGACTGCTAAAAAAGATTTTTTGATTATGTTTTATGCATACGAGGCGTGGCTGGAGGCCGAGCATTGCTCGGAGCGGTGGTGTCCTGCCTGTAAGGCAAAAAAAGCATAGTATGCTGTTTTTAGGACGGGAACGCACGGAGCTGCTCGCACGCATGCGACGTAGTGCTATTCATTAAATGCGGTAGCAAAGGACGGAAAGGATTTGAACCTACAAAGCATAAAATAAAAAACCCGGGAAAAACCCAGGTTGACAAGTAAATTTGGTTGCGGGTGAAGCCCGTCCCTCTAGGGCAAAAACGCCATGGATTGGAGTTTTTAGGGCTGCAAGGCCGGAGTATGCTTTATGCATACGAGGCGTGGCTGGAGGCCGAGCATTGCTCGGAGCGGTGGTGTCCTGCCTGTAAGGCAAAAAAAGCATAGTATGCTGTTTTTAGGACGGGAACGCACGGAGCTGCTCGCACGCATGCGGCGTAGTGCTATTCATTAAATGCGGTAGCAAAGGACGGAAAGGATTTGAACCTACGATACATAAAAACAAAAAACCCGGGAAAAACCCAGGTTGACAAGTAAATTTGGTTGCGGGGGCAGGATTTGAACCTACGACCTCAAGGTTATGGGCCTTGCGAGCTACCGGGCTGCTCTACCCCGCAAATATATTATAGCAATGTTTATCATAAAAAAGCAAGCAGAAAAAATCATTCCACCTTGTCCTCGTATATCTGAACAGTTATCCTGCTGTATGGCTCGACGGAATGTGTAATCCATGTGTTTCCGCCTATGATACAGTGATGACCGATTTTCGTATCTCCGCCAAGAATGGTAGCCCCGGCGTAAATTACGGCATAATCTCCAATTTCAGGGTGTCGTTTTATACCTTTTACTGGTTTCCCGTCTGAGCCAAGTTCAAAACTTTTTGCCCCAAGTGTCACATGCTGATACAGCTTTACATGCTGTCCTATTACAGTAGTCTCGCCTATCACCACTCCCGTGCCGTGGTCAATGAAGAAATATGCCCCTATCCTCGCGCCAGGGTGAATGTCTATTCCTGTCTTCTGATGTGCGTATTCAGTAATTATCCTCGGCAAAAGTGGCACATTGAGCAGATACAGCTCATGTGCCAGACGATACGAGGTTATAGCCGTAAAGGCAGGATATGTCAGTATAACCTCGTCGTAGCTTTTTGCGGCAGGATCTCCCTCGTAGGCAGCCTGAATGTCCGTCTGAACAAGGGATCTGACATAAGGCAGTCGGGAAATGAAACTTTCCAGAACGGCCTTGGCTGGATTTGCCCCAGGCATATCGTGGCAAACATAATCCAATGCGGACGAGAGATGTTTTCGGGCAAGTGATATCTCCCTTGCGTATTTTTCCTCTTCGGAAATACCCGGTTCAAAATCTCCTATATGACGTGGATACAGTGCCTTGAACAGATGTTCTACAAATGATTCCGACGAGTTTTTTATTCCCGAATAATTTACTGTCTTATTCATATTTTTTCCGCAATTTCACAATTCATTCAGCAGAATAAAGCCCGGTGGAAAGATATCTGTCCCCGCCGTCGGGAGCAATAAAGACTATGTTCCTGCCTGCGTTTTCAGGCCTCTCCGCAATACTGATTGCCGCATAGAGTGCCGCTCCAGAGGAAATGCCAATAAGCACGCCCTCGATACGTCCAGACAATCTCGCGGCAGAATAGGCCTCATCGTCTGGAACTGTGATTATCTCGTCTATGACGGACTTATTCAGTATTTCCGGGCAGAATCCAGCACCAATTCCCTGTATCTTATGCGACCCGGCAATTCCCTGGCTTAAAAAAGGCGATCCCTCCGGTTCTACGCCGATTATACGTATATCAGGAACATTCTCCTTTAGGAATCTGCCTGCCCCGGTTATTGTACCGCCTGTGCCAATTCCTGCCACAAGGATGTCAATTTTCCCATCCATGGCGGAAAGTATTTCCGGCCCAGTTGTCTCATAATGAGCCTTTGCATTTGCCATATTTGTGAACTGCCCCGGAATAAAGCTGCCAGGTACTGAAGCGGCAATTTCCTCCGCCAGCATTATCGCACCCTTCATTCCCTTCTTTCCGTCGGAAAGGATAACATCTGCACCATAAGCGGACATCATTCTGCGGCGTTCCTCGGACATTGTGGATGGCATGACTATCTTTACCCTGTATCCTCTTGCCGCACCGATGGCGGCAAGGCCTATTCCAGTATTGCCCGAAGTAGGCTCAATTATCGTCGCACCAGGCCTGATCAGTCCTCTTTGCTCCGCATCGTCAAGCATATACAATGCAGCCCTGTCCTTTATGCTGCCAGCAGGGTTAAGATATTCCAGCTTCGCAAAGATTCCTACCTTTAGGCCTTTTTCATTCCCAATTTTCCCAAATTCCAGAACAGGAGTTTTCCCGACAAGTTCTTCCATGGATTTAAAAATTTTCATTTTTTATTCTCTTACTTTTTATTTGATTTTTCCAAAGTATTTCCTCAATCACTAATTTCTCACTGCTAACTTCTAACTTGAAATCTCCACAATTGCTCATTGATAATTGCTAACTGCTCATTGAAAACTTCTCTTTTTCCTGTAAAAAAGCCCTGCGACAAGGCAGGGCTTTTCTGTATTGATACAGGAAGCGTTGTTATTTTGCTTCCGGGGCTTTTTCAGTATCTTCAGCAGGAGGAACAACTATTTCAAGCAGTTCAACCTCAAATTTAAGCGTAGAGCCACCGGGGATCGGACCTACCTGTCTGTCGCCGTAGGCTGTCTCGGCAGGGCAGAGAAGGATGGCCTTTCCGCCGACCTTCATTTTCTGCACGCCCTCGGTCCAGCAGGGGATTACGCCGTTAAGTGGAAATTCCGCCGGCTGTCCACGATCCACGGAGGAATCAAACACCTTGCCATCTGCAAATGTGCCGTGATAATGCACCTTGACTATATCCTCGGCCTTGGGGGATTTGCCCTTTCCTTTTGCCGTCTCAATGTAGACAACGCCGGATTTGAGTTGCTGCGGCTTCTTTTTCTTGTTGTCCTTCATTTCCTTGGCAACAAAGTCCTTGCCGGCCTTCTTTACAGCATCAACCTTGGCCTGATATTTGGCCTCGAGTGTCTTCTGTACTTCCTGATTGTACTTGGCAGGGTCTATCTGCACGGTCTGATGTCTTACCGCATCTGCGAAACCCTTTGTTATGTATTCCTGCTCATCAGCGGTAAATTCAAAGCTCTGAACCTGGCTGTAAAGGGCCATTCCGAGGAAATACATCGTTTTCTGGGCTTCGGTCATCTCGGGAGCAGCATTTTCCTGTGCGAATGCCGGGGCTGCAAAGACAAGGGCAGCTATTGCGAACAAAATTTTTTTCATAATTATCTGATACTCCTCCATTATTTTGTAAATCTTAACAATATTATACAAAAAAGCGTGATTTTGTATAAAATAATCCTCAATTGCTAATTACTCATTGCTAATTGCCAATTATGCTCACGTCAACACGACGGTAGCACTGCCCAGCCTTGCAGCCGGGGGCACCCTGGAACAAGCTCTCGCCTATACGCCTGTTGCCGTACGCCTTGACGGAAATATTTTCCCTGGAAATTCCATTATCTATAAGATACCTGTATACTGATCTTGCCCTCTGTTTTGACAAATCCGGGTTTTTGACAGTTTCGTTTCCGCCGTTGGAGGAATAAGCCTCAATCTTTATTTTTGCATTTCCATCAGTCTGCCTGTACAGATCAATGAATCTGTCCAGCATAGGATAATAATACGGCAGTATTTCGCTTTTGCCTATCTTGAACAATAATCCAGCAGATGGGATTGCCATTGTCCCACTTTCCGCATACTGTTTTTCGGCCTCAAAGGCCTTCTTTACATATTCCTCGGCGTTAAGCTCGCTGAATTTGTCGTTTGGTGTTTTTTGTGTGGATTCAGAATTACCTGCCGCCGCATTGCTTCTACGTCGTCTTCTGCTGCTTGGTAAACTTTGGATATTTTCCACAACGGTTGCCTCCGGAACTACTACCTCTGCCGCTGTCAATTCAGAATTTTCCGGCATTACTATTTCAGCCGGAATAATATCCTTATTTTCTTCTTCCTTTACGTTATTATCTAGAGCTACTGTGGCGACATTTTCTTTCTTGTCTTCTTTCCCACCAAACATATAGCGTATTCCGGCATCAAGGCCGAAGCCCTGCGTCCTGTCGCCTGATTCAAACTCCGCAGCGACATTCCAGTATAAATTACTGCTCATCTGATAGTTGATGCCCAAACGTCCTTCAAACTGTTCTACCTTGCCTGCTCCAGGATATGTGTTGCCGGCATAAGTAACATCACTTTCTGCCTTTAAGTCCTTGCTGTAGGCCACTTCAGCATAAGGAACATTTTCAAATCCTCTTTTATTTTTATATGAGTAAAAAGCCCTCAATGCCGCCTTTGCGTTTATGAATGTTCCCATGCCAAATTTTATGCTGCCTTTTTCCGCCCCTGTTATATCGGCAGTCGTTCCCGGCATTGCAAGTACGGACAATTCTCCTTTTGGCTCCAAAATCCATTTTGTATTTGCTACCTGGTAAGTTCTGCCCCCCTCTAGGCTTACTGCGACAAATATCCTGTTCGGAGTAAAAGAAAGCACATCGCCATCAGGCTTATAGGATTTTGTCTCAACCCTGTTAAGGCCAAGGCGTAGTGTAGCGTCAAAGAATGTTCCGTCCTCTGCTATGTATGTGGCATATCCTCCAGCGAGGGCATTAAGTCCGCTGCCCTCCATGCTTTTGCCTTTTACATCAAGATAAGTGCCACCGGCCATATAGCCCATGTAAAAGCCTTCCCCACCTGACGCAGTGCCTGTGCTTATGTCCGCAGAATAATCCCCACCGAGCCATTCTGGCAAGCCACCATAATGCCAGTCATATCCTGCCTCAGCACCGTATGCGGACAAATCCGTGTCCGTTCCCTTTATTGTGAGGTTTTTGTAATAGGTTCTTCCCCAAGTGCCGGTCTCTGACTGATTTCCCAGCAGCCGCAGCTCCCCCATGCGTTTTTGTAGGGAGTTAAGGGATGTCTGCACTGTTGCCACCGCAGCAGCCGGAGCTGTTATTGCGTTGTAGAACATATTTGAAAGCTCATCGGCTAAAGTAAGTTGAACATAACCACCGCTGGTTTCCAAAACATATTTATGCGTACCATAATCATAGCTGCCGCCTTTAAGGCTTATTCCTGATCCGCTTCCTAGGTATACCTGATAATCAGGCTCTGCCAGCATATTTACTTTTAACTGAATATTTGTGCAGGAAGAGCAAAACACCTTGTCGGCAGAGCTTCCTGAAACAGCTATTTCCACCGTACCGCCATTGCCTACAGCACTGCTAAGGTAAGCACTCCCATTGACGATAACTTTCCCGCCGGAATTTATTGTGGCGTATGATGAGCCTCCTGCTCCTAAAGATTGCACTCCGCCATTATTTATTGTTCCGCCGCCATTGCCGTATAAAACGCCGCCGCTGTTTATTGTTATGCTTCTTCCACTGCCAGACAATATTCCTCCGCCGTTAATTGTTCCGCCAAACATACTGCCATACATTATGCCACCGTTGTTTATTGTGGCGTTATACGCACTACCAGTAAACTGAGCATCTGCCAATGTAATATTGCTGGCAGTGCCTGCTCCAGATGCACCAGGATTAAGTATGACATCAGTGCCGGATCCATACCATCTACCGCCTCTGTTGACCACTATTCCGCTTCCGCTAATATTCGCTATGCCGCCGCTGTTCACTGTAAGCCTTATGCCAGTACCGTAAGCATATCCGCCGCTATTTACAACCACGTCATAAAATGTGCCATCCCCAGACAGCTGGCCTCCATTATTTATCACAGTGCCGCTTGCAGAGCCTGAAGCGTAGACTATCTGCCTACCTCCGCTGTTTATAACTGTTCCGCTTGCATAACCTGAAGCTTGGACTATCTGACTGCCGCCGCTGCTTATAACTGTGCCAACAGCTATGCCCTTAGAAACTATTTGGGATCCGCCATTTAATACAGTATTGCTGGTTCTGCCATCATAAGCAACAAGCTGAATGCCACCGCTGTTGACTATAGTATGGCTAGCCGTGCCGCCATACGCTAAATACTCTGTGCCGCCATTGTTTACTATAGTTCCGATAGCCATATGGGAATATCCATCCAAGCTTAATCTATTGCCGCTGTTTACTGCAAATCCGCTGGCAGAGTAGCCTGACAATAAAAAACTTCCGCCGTTCTCATAGCTACCTTGTGCATAAGTGTTGCTAGCGAGATAAGCTATTCTTACATCTCCGCCATCGCACACGTATATGCCTTTGGCGCTACCGCCGCTGCTTACATAAACCCCACCTGCGCTGCTTACCACAGTCCCAGACGCTGTGCCGCCGTTTGATATTATCTGAATTCCTCCTTTCAGCACCGTGCTTTCAGCATAAGCATTTGCATAAAGAGCTGAGTTAGCGACTATCTGACTGCCACCGCTGCTTACTACAGTATTGCTGGTCCTTCCGCCATCAGAAACAACCTGTCTGCCACCGCTGCTTATCACAAATCCGCTAGCTAGACCGCCTGAAAGCAGGAATGTGCCGCCACCCTCATAGCTGCCGCTCGCATAAGCACTGTCTCCGCCTACGACTGAAACATTCATATTGCCGCCGATCCTGACGTACGTTCCTATCGCGCTACCGCCGCTGTACACGTTCTGACTGCCGCCGCTGCTTACCACAAATCCGCTGGCTACACCGCCTGAAAGCAGGAATGTGCCGCCACCCTCATAGCTGCCGCTTGCGTAAGCACTGTTTCCGCTTGCTTTTTGAACATTTACATTTATATTGCCGCCGCTGCTGACGATTGTGTCTATCGCGCTGCCATTGATCACATTCTGATTGCCGCCACTGCTAACGACTGTGTTTATCGCGCTGCCGCCGGTGTACACGTTCTGCCGGCCGCCGCTACTGACGACTGTTGCACTGGCTCGTCCGCTGCTCAAATACTGCATCCCGCCGTCCTTTATATAGGTACTATTAGCAGTTCCTCCATATATTTTCTGAACTCCTCCATTATATATATCAGTTCCAGAGGCTATGCCACGCTCAAGGACAAATTGAGATCCTCCGTTATAAATATTAGTATGTATAGCAGCGGCATTGATACCAACTTGCATAGATCCTACAATCTGAACTCCTCCGCTAGATACATTCGTAAAATACGTCTTGCCATACATCACTATCTCAGAACCTAAATTAAATACACTGGTGCGGCTCGTTAGTGCGCTGCTTATATTTTGCTGATAAGATGAAATAACCAAGCTGCCATAGTTGGAAACAATAGCTGAGATTAGATAGCCAGAACTAATAGTATAAGCGCTGGAAGTAATATATGTCACACCGGCAACATTCTGTGCGAGCATTCCGCCCAATGCGGCTGTGCGTAATGCCTTGCCGCCGCCATCAATTATTATGCGGCTGGCGGCATTGTACAATGCACCGTGGCTGGCACTGCTGTAAACGGTTTCGC